>Ga0247761_1000001_pt1 | contig 46543 bp, 82 predicted proteins | sample UWRJL111311C4_FD_179915 | JGI IMG/M metagenome (GOLD analysis project Ga0247761, IMG submission 179915) | Plant litter microbial communities from Arlington Agricultural Research Station in Wisconsin, United States - UWRJ-L111-311C-4 | ecosystem: Environmental > Terrestrial > Plant litter >...
GATCGAGCCGGCGGTGCCTTCCTCACAATCGCCGAAGCCAAGCTGCGCCTCAAGGCCATGCATCGGGATGGGGACAGAGGGCGGACGGGTGGACATGACAGGGGTGTTGATTAATCATGGCTGGCCCGGAAATCTCCCCCCGCTATCGGCAAATCCCCGCTTCTCGTCTGGTCGAGACGCTTGGCGCCAGCCTTGCCCTGATCAAGCGCGAGGACGACTTGACCGACCCTGACCTGGGTGCGGCTATCGGCAAGGGAGAGGATGCCGCGCGCGCCTATCGCACCGGCTTCCAGACCATGGATGCCGTTACCTTCCTTCGCGGCTGCGAGCGCTGGAACGGCCGCTTCGCCAACGAAACCCTGTCCCTGATCGGCATGAAGCTGGTCCCGCTGGAGCCCGGTGACGACACCGGACGCAGCGCCGCGACCAAGCTCACCAGCCTGCTACTCCAGATGTCCGTCGCGCTTGAGGACGGGAAGATCGACGATGCAGAACTCGTCGCCATGCGCGGGGCTCTGGATGAGGCAGGCCGGGCAATCGACGCCATGCGCGAACGGCTTGGGCCGAAGGGGGCGGCAGCATGACCGCTCTCGACATGCCCCTGACCCGCTTCCTCGCGAAGCTGCTCGGCTACTCGCTGGAGCAATTGGCCGGCGCGTCCGCCCAGAAGGCATCCGAACACTACGGCATCAGCCTCGACCATGCGGCGGGGTACATCGCGCAGCAACGGCAAATCAGAGGCGTGGGAGGTCCAGCATGACCCAAGTCACCGACCGTGAGATCCTCCAGGAACTGGCTGAGCGGCCCATTGGAGGGCGTGAACTTCAGGCGCAGATCGAGGCGAACCTTTCCCGGCTCCAGCGCGGAAGCATGAAGCCCACCTTCGAGATGAAGGAGGCGTCCGAACGCGCCTGCAAGAAGTGGCTCCCGGCTGGCAAGAAGCCGACGCGCGGGCCGCAGATCGCGAAGGCCGAGGAGGCTTTCTACGCCAACCAGATCGACCTTGAAGATGCCGTCGAAGCCGCTGGCGGAAAGCGGGGCGGCAAATGAACATCGCCGTCGAAGGCTCCGTCTATGTCGAGCAAATCCTGACCGCTCTTGGCCTGAACGAAATTCCAGAGGGCTGCGAACTTACGCTCGATGACGAGGTGGAAATCACCGTCACGGCAGATGCCCACTGCCTGCGCGACGAGGTCGACGAGATGTTCGACGACGAGCCGGAAGGGCTGCCTCTGGAGCATCTGCGCGATGCTGTCGCGGCCCTTCGCAAGGGTGACACGGCCACCGCCCTGACGCTGTTCAGCCATGTGTTCGGCGGCTCGCTGTCTCGGGAGATGCCGCCGATTGAGGACGCGCTTCTGTCGCGGCGAGCAGCATGACCCAATCCCGCATCAAGGGGCTTTGCGACCTTAGGAGAGGAGAAAAACTGTGAGTTTGCCGCGTGCTTCGCACCGCGCTTTCGTCCCTGTCGGGATCGAGCCCGTTCCGGTCTCGCCGCTTCGCGCTTCAATCGCTCGCGGACGGAGGCTCTAATGGCCACCCAATTCGCGCCACGCAACGCCGCCGACGAACGGATGGAGATGCTGATCGACGACGTGACCCAGGTCGTCCAGCGCGTGCCCTTCATCGAAGTGGCGCCGGCAACGCTGTTCGATCCCGGTCTCGTCTCCGAACTGGCGGACGCGGTGGATCGGCTCGCCGTCAAGGTCGCCAAGCTTCAAGAGGCGCAAGGTGCTGATCGATGAGCCGCACGAAGGCTATTTCCAGATCAGGCTGCGCGCAAAAGGGCCGTGGGTTCCGGTCCGCGTCTGGTTGGAGGACGGCGAGCGCGACCCTGAAACATGGGAGTTGCTTTCGGACCAGCGCTGGCTCGGGGAGTGGGCACCGCGGACCGACAGCACCCGCTTCTTTCCGATCGATCCTTTCCGCCTCCTCAACCGACTTCACCCCATTTCAAAGGATGATTTCCAATGGCTGCTGATGCTCAGAACCATACCTTCCCGCCGTCCATCGCCAAGGCGGTAGTCGCCGTGATGAAGGCGGTCGGCACACTTGGCAAGGACCATGAGCGCAACGATTCCGGCGCGCGCTATGCCTATGCGTCAATTGACGACTTTCTCGGCCATGTCCGTGGTCACTGCGCCGACGCCGGTCTCTTCATCATCCCGAACGAGGCGAGAGATGCCGAAACGCAGGAGGTGACCACCAAGTCGGGCAAATCCATGGTGATGTGGAACGCCCGCTTCGCCTTCACCCTGGCGCACGAAAGTGGCGAATCCTACGGGCCGATCTTCAAGGGCGTGACCGTCCCGGCGACCGGCGCGCAGTCGGCCGGCTCCGCTCAGTCCTACGCCCTGAAGCAATTCATGCGGGGCCTCTTCCTGATTCCGACCGGGGACGGCGACGATCCCGACAAGGGCGGTGTCGAGATCATATCCAAGGGCGAGACGCAGACCGACCTCCAGAAGCTCGCGGGCTCGATCCGCAAAAAGCTGCGCGAGGCCAGTGACCTTGTCGGCCTCGGCCTCACTTGGAGTGACAGCGAACTGGATCTGGAGATGATCCGCGGTGCGTCGGCCACGGCCTACGATTTCCTCGAGAAGGAATACCGCAATCGCAAAACCGAATTGGAGAACGCATAATGGCGAACCGCCTTGACGCCCTGACTGTCCGCGAGAGCGACGGCAAGAGTTACTGGACCCGCATCGGCGTGGCCTTTCCGGGCCGCGATGGCAGCTTCATGGTCAAGCTGGACGCGATGCCGGCCTCGACCGATGGGCAGTACGTCATCCATCTCCGCGAGCCCCGCGAAAACAGCAGCCAAAGCGGCGGCGGCCAGCGCCAGCAGGCGCGTCGGGATGACGACGGGGATCAGGTGCCCTTCTGATGGTCGCCAAAGCCGCCTTTGCCCCGCGCATTCAAAACAGCCACCGAGCTGACGAATGGAAGCGTTGCGAGCCGTTCCTGAAATGGCTTCGCGGACGCCCGTGCTTCATCGGCATAGCCGATCGCAGGCACGCGTGCCGGGGCAAGGTGCGGGCCTGCCATTTCGATCCCTGGGGCGACAAAGGGATGGGGACGAAGGTCTCCGATTCCGCGTCGATGCCGATGTGCGATGGTGCCCACGAGGAACAGACCGACATTCTCGGGTGGCCCGAGTTTCAGCGCAAGTACGAGTTCGACGGCCGCGATGTCGTGACGGCCTATTGGCGCGAGTGGCTGGCAACCCCGATGGGCAGGGCGTGGGAGGCGAGGCACGATGTCTGAGTCCCCCCTCTATCGTCGCGGCTTGCGCGGCTATGAGCCCGCCAACGACACCGCGATGGATTTCTGGAACTTGGGCAAGCCCGGGGAACTGGTGCAACTCGACGGCAAGCGCCCCCGCAATCCGCAGTTTCACCGTCTCTGGTGGTCCATGCTCAATCTCATGGCGCAGAACAGCCGCCCGGCGATGACGGCCGAACAGCTCAACTTCATGGCCAAGGTCGCCACGGGAACCGGAGAGTGGGTGATGAACCCAAAGACCGGCATTCCCCTGTTCATGCCCGGCTCGATCAGCTTCGCGGCGATGGATCAGGCGAAGTTCAAGCAGTTCGTGAAGGTCGCCGCCGCGGCGCTTTGCGAGCGGTTTCTCCCGGGTGTCGTGCCTGACGAGCTGCTGGCCGAATTTCAGGAGCTGGCGGCATGACCCCTCTCGCGCACCGGCTGGCCAAGCAACTCTGCCTGCCCGTGAAGGAACGGGAAGTGTTCTGGCAAGGCAACGCGCACAATTTGCGTGACGCCTTAGATGACACTCATTTTTTTGAAGCGACCGAAGTTCTGCCTCTCCTGCCTATTGTCATGGATCGCGAAAAGGGCGTGTCCGAGCAGTTTTTTTTCGACCGCGTTTTCCTTCCCGCGCCAAAGACTTGGATCGAGTTCAAAAACGGCGCCGGCCATCGCATTGGAATCCTCCTGGAATCTCCGGAGGGGTCAACATGGGCCCGCGCCTCCTATTTCTTTGACGAGGTGGCGGGCCCGCTTGGTTCGCTCAGCACGATAAGCGACGATTATCAGGTCCATGCCGGAGAGGTCGCGGTTCCAAACTTCGTTAAGGAGCTTTGGGGGGATGGCTTTTTCGCAGGCACGCTCGCCGTCGCACAATGGATTCTGGTCATCATCAACTCGCCTAAAGTTCTTGGGCGGCGACAGATGATGCCTCACCGGGGACTGGAGCGCAGGCTTTTGAAAGCCGGTGTGCTCTCCGGCAAGTTCCCGCTTAGGGCGTGGACCGAGTTAACCCTTGAAGCGACCCCCACCCACGTAGACACCTCCGGGGAGGTCCACGAGGCACGTTTGACCGGCCAAAAATGCCTCCATTTTTGCCGGAAGCATCTTCGCGTTCGGAACGGGCGCCTTGAGGTTGTAAGCGCTCACTGGCGCGGTGACCCTGCGCTCGGGATCAAGCGGACCAGATACAGGCTCACGCCCCCACGGGAGCGGGCCGCATGATCTTGGAACTGCCTTGGCCTCCAAAGGAGCTGAGCCCGAACGCTCGCGTGCACTATCTCACTTTCGCCCGGGCGAAAAACGCTTATCGCGAGTCTGCTTATTGGCTGGCGAAGCAGCGTGACCACGGGTGCACGCTATCGACCACCTTCATGGGGCCGATTGCGCTAGCCTTCACATTCCACCCGCCCGATCGCCGCAAGCGCGACCTCGATAACATGCTGTCGAGCGTGAAGGCGGGGATCGACGGGATTGCCGACGCTCTGGGGGTCAATGACGCCCGCTTCGAATATGCGCTGCGCCGGTCCGAGCCCGTCAAGGGCGGTCGCGTCGTCATCGTCATAGGGGATGGTGCCTGATGGGGATCTACACCGACGGGAACCGCTCCCGCCATAAATTGGTGATCGAGGTTCTAGACGCAGTGAGCCGGAAGCGCGCCCTGACGCTCCAGGAGAGTCTTGATCTTGAATGGGCGATCGACCGCGAACGTCTTGTCGCCGAAATCAATCGTTCTGACGAAACCGAGATTCCATTCCCCAGGGATCAGCAGAATTGGGATGCCCGATGAGCGCGGGCATTTCCATCATTCCGACAAAAGCGGCGGTCGAATCCGCATGGGATCGCTACAGCGGGCTCGTGACCCAGGCGAAGGCGAACGGCGCCTTGTGGGCTGATCGCCAGCATATCGAAGCCACCTTCAAGGCACACGAAGAATTTCGCCGCGCCTTCCTCGCCATGGAGGGCGCCAATGCCTGATCCGATGACTCCTCCCGAATGCGATCTGCGGGACTTCGCGTTCATGCCGCTGGACGTTGCTCGGCTGCGGGACAGCGACCTTACCGCCGACGCATCTGGCGACGAATTTCGCGCGGCCGTCCTGCTCTGGTGCGCCGCTTGGCACCAAGTTCCCGCCGGCAGTTTGCCGAATGACGACAAGGTCATCGCCCATCTCGCCGGCTATGGCAGGGCGCCCCGGGAGTGGAAAAAGATCAGGCTCGGCGCCCTGCGCGGGTTCGTCGAATGCGACGACGGGCGCCTCTATCACCCCCACGTTTCCGCCAAGGCAATCGAGGCGTGGGAAAGCCGGGGCAGGTTCGCCGAGAAGCGCGAAAAGGACCGCGAGCGACTGCGTAACTGGCGCGATCTGAAACGCGAAAAAGGCGACAGTGGAAACGATGGTGAAACGCGTTTCAATGGCTCCGGAAACGCGTTTCGAAACGCGAATGAAACCTCTAAGACAGGGGACAGGGGACAGGGGACAGTAGTTCCGTTTGATAAATCAAACGGCGCGGAGCCCGATTCCGACAAGGACTTCTGGGACAGCGCCAAGGCGTACCTCGGCAAGTCCAGGGCCAGTCTCATCGGGCAGTGGGTCAGGGACCACGGGAAGTCCGAGACCGCCAGCGCCATCACGGCGGCCCAGCTCGAACGGGCGGTCAACCCGGTGGAATTCATTCAGGGGCGATTCCGCTCGGCGCGGTCGCAGCCGGCGGTGCCGCTATGACCGATTGGCATCCCCAGAAGGCTGGCAAGCAGCTCTGCCCCGAGTGCTCGCACCAGCGAAAGAACAAGCGGGACCGCTGCCTGAGCGTCTCGACTACCGGCACGGGATTCGTCTGGCTCTGCCACAATTGCGGTTTCAAGGGAGGTGAGGGTGATGCTGCACGAGAAGCACCGCGACTGGATCGAAGCACGCGGGATTTCCGCCGACCTCGCCGAGAAGCTGGGCTTGGCGACGGTGCAAAAGGACGGGTGCGCCTGGCTGGCGGTGCCCTACGTCGAGCGCGGCGTGACGGTGAACCACAAGTACCGGCTGATCTCGGAAAAGCGTCACCAGATGGACGAGGGCGCCCCGCTGGTCCTGTGGAACCACGACTGCCTGCTGGAGCAATCCGACAAGCCGGTGGTGATCTGCGAAGGGGAGTGGGACGCGATGGTCGCCCTGTCGCTGGGCTGGCGGGCGCTCTCCGTTCCGAACGGCGCGCCCGCACAGGAAACTGAGGACGTCGCCAATGCCCGGCGATACGATTTCCTCTGGCGCTCGAAGGATCTGCTGAACGAGGTCAAGAGCTTCATCCTCGCCACGGATGGCGACGCCGCGGGCATTGCGCTTCGGGCCGATCTCATCCGCTTGCTCGGCGCCGATCGCTGCTCGTTCGTCGAATATCCGCTCGGGGTGAAGGAGCCCCTCAAGGACCTGAACGAGGTGCTGGAGACGTGGGGCCCGGAGGAGGTCGCTCGTGTCCTGAACGACGCCAAGCCGGTCCCCGTGCAAGGTCTCTACAAACCCAGCGACTTCCCCGAGGTGCCGCCGCTCCGTGGTCTCCCGTGCGGCATCGACCCTCTGGATGAGTTTTTCGAAGTCGTGTTCGGGACCCTGATCGTGCTCACCGGCTATGCCAACATGGGGAAAACCACGGTCCTCGATACGATACTGGCGCGGATGCTGGCGCTCGATATTCCGATCTGCGTTGCCAGTTTCGAGACCATGCCGAGGCCCATCCTTTTCGACGCCATCGCTCGTGCGCTGATCGGCTGTGGCCAGAGCGAGTTCGCCAATCATCCCCAGCGTCGCGCCGCATATGAGACGCTGGAAAAGCGGATGACGGTGATCACCAACGCTCTCGATGACGAGCTGGAGTTCGACATCGACACCTTCCTCGAGACGGCGCGGATCGCGGTCCAGCGCGACGGTGCGCGGGTCGTCGTCATCGATCCGTGGAATGAACTTGAGCACAAGCGCCAGCGGGACGAAAGCCTGACCGAATATATCGGCCGCGCGATCCGCAAGGTGAAGGCCTTCGCCAAGCGCCATCACATTGTAGTGATCATCGTCGCGCACCCGACCAAGCCGCTCAAGGGCGTCAATCAAATCCCCAGCCTCTACGACATCTCGGACAGCGCGATGTGGTCGAACAAGGCGGACTATGGGCTGGTCTACCACCGCAAGGACAAGACGCTGAACGAAGCGCAGTTGGCGGTCGTGAAGGTTCGGAAGGGCCTGCCCGGTAAGGCCGGCGTGGCTCTTGTCAAGTTCGATCACCGTACCGGCAGGATCGCGGCGGCATGAAAAACACAACAAACACAAAAGCTTTCACTCCCCGGAGGGAAGGGTGAGCGGGGGTGGGGATGGAGGGTCTGATGGCGAGTAAGTCCAAGGCAAAACTGGAGGCCGAGGCCATGTCGCCGCCGGTCGAGCAGATGCGCGGCGCTGCGTTTGCGGTCGAGACGGTCCACGACCGGAAGCCGAACGGGGCGCTGTGCCTGAAGGGCGTTGCCTATCGTCGCCGTCCGATGATCGACATTCTCCATGAGCAGGGTCTGTTTAGCCAGGACGAGCTCAAGGCGCTCCGGCACTACCGCCACCATGCCGACCTGATCGATGGATCTCCGACCAAGGACAGCCTGTGCATCGAGTATGGCGGAGGAGGCGACGGCAGGACGATCACCATGCTCAATGCGAGCTACCTCGTCCGCAGCGTGGAATCCGCGGTCGGGACACTGGTCGACATCCTGAGGGCCGTAGTGGTCGACGATACCTCGCTCAGCCAATGGGCGATCAATCGCTATGGCGGCATCGAGAAGCGGCGACAGCGCAAGGGCCGGGTGCAGGTGACCATCGAGCCCCGGGATCGAGGGCTCGCCATCGCCAGGCTGGAGATGAAGTTCGCGGCGCAGCGGGTGGCTTCGGAGCTGGCGGCGTAGTAGGGAAATGGGCATGGCTCAACATACGAACATGACCCCGCTTGAACGTGCTGCTCGGGCAGTTGAGACGACCATATTCAATCCGACCTTGCGAGCATCCGTTAGCATCCATTGCGATGACCCTGCGAGGGTTCATCTCGCGATAGCCCGCGCCGTCCTCACTGCAATTCGGGAGCCGGACGACAAAATGATTAACGCCGGCGCGATAGCCTCCGGAGAGGATAGCGACAGCGTGGCGATAGGTGCGTGGCAAGCGATGATCGACGCCGCGCTGGCGGAGGAGGGATTATGATGGACGAAATCCATGAGCAGGGCTTCGTGAAACGTGTCGACCGTAGGGACGGCTGGTCCGATTTAGTGGATTGGTCGGGAAGAGCGGTTGCCACGGTGCGGACTGAGATGCTCGCCAACGTCTGCGAGAACGGCAAAGTCCGCAGGCTGCGGGCTGTGATACATCGAGACGTGCCCGCTTGACACAATCGGGGTACCGTGCCAATAAAACCAAATGTTGGCGTAATGCGCCAATCGGAGGTCGGCCCAGCGCCGGCCTTTGTCGTTTAGATGGCGGCGTGGATGGACACGCAGGGCCGGCTAACCACCGGTTCACGGTAGCTCAGCTGGTAGAGCGCGCCCGATCCTTTGATGGCCACGGTGGCCTAGGAATTGACGGCGAGGTCCCGGGTTCGAGTCCCGGACGTAGCAGGTGTCGAGCCCTGCCCATTCACCTATCCGCCCCGTGCGGACCCGCCGCCACTCCATCGCAGTCGTGTCGCCCTATTCACCGCGACTGGCAGGCCGTGTGCGGCGGGATAGATCGGAGGCTGGCATGGCCAGTCTGCCCAATTGGTGGGATCAGGTAATTGAGTCAGGCCATGTGCCAGATGAGGCGGACGCTCCTGCCGATTGGTGGGCTCAGGCGCAGGCCAGCAGTTACCCGTGCGAGACGGAACAGGAATGGGGTCACGGCCTCGCCACGGTCATGAACACGGCGGCTCTGATCGAGCGGTTGTCAGTGTGACGGCCACCCCCCGCCTCCGAGGCAGACGAGGTGTAGAGCAGCGCCTTCGCCGCCTTGGTGCCGAGCCTCTATGTCGGGACTGCAAGACCAAGGGACTGATCACCGCCGCGACCACACCGGATCACATCATCCCGTTGACCAAGGGCGGCACGGACGAGGACAGCAACATCCGCTGCCTTTGTGCTGAGTGCCACGACAAGCGCACCCGAGAGCAGTTCGGGCACAAGCCGGCCAGACAGCAGATCGCACTGGACGGGTGGCCGATTTAAAGCCCGAGGACAAACACAGCGCGCCGTCAGCTACATAGGTAGCCCAGCGGTCCGTTTCGACGCCTGGCGGCCTGCCATCGTGCCATTTCGAGCCATCGGAAGGGGGGCGGGCGCCTCAAAGTCTGGACCGCGAAGATTTGGACACCGGCGGGCAGCACAAAAACTTTAACTCGTAACATCAACCGCATCGGAGCTTAACATGGCCGGTCGCAAATCGGCGGCCTCGCTGACTGTCGTCGCCGGCAGGATCGACGGTCGCCCCCAACCTCCCTCGGACCTTACCAAGGACCAGCGCGACATCTGGGACCGCACTGTCGGCAACGAGGCGGCGGACACGTTCAAGACGGCGGCGCTCCAGCAGCTCCTGAAGGAGTATTGCCGGCACGTTGCCTCGGCCCGCAAGCTGGCCGGCATGATCGAGGCAATGGAGGCCGTGAACGTCAGCGATCTGGACGATTACGACAAGCTGCTGCGGATGCGCGACCGGGAGACGAAAGCGCTGGCGGACAAGGCGACGAAGCTCCGGCTGACGAACCAGTCGCGCTACACGCCCCAGGCTGCGGCGACTGCGGCGAAGAAGGGCGCTGGCGTCGAGTTGAAGCCGTGGCAGGTGGCCTCGTGACGGTCGCGGAAATTCTGACGTTGCGCGACGGTGACGCCGTGACGATCACCTGGAGCGGAGGCAATGGGCCGCATCGCTATCTGGTAAAGTGGTGGGGCGAGCGCCCGTATGCGGTCACGGAGCGACATCCTGACCATCTGGTCGACCCAATCATTTGGGCTCGCGACGACGTTCGATGCATCCATCAAGTCACGCGGGCCTAGCGAGCGGGACGATGACCGCCAAGCGGGCGCTGACCCGCGCCGGGCGCAACATCGCCTGGATCGAGGCCCATTGCAGGATTCCCGAGGGCAAGGACGTCGGGCAGCCCGTCCGCCTTCGGGAGTGGCAGCGGGCCGAGATACGCAAGATCTACGACAACCCGGCCGGGACGCGGCGAGCGATCGTGTCGTTCGGACGGAAGAATGCGAAGACCACTTTGGCCGCGTTTCTGCTGCTGCTTCACACCTGCGGCCCGGAGGCGAGACCAAATTCTCAGCTCAACAGCGCGGCGCAATCGAAGGACCAGGCCGCGATCTTGTTCAAGCTTGCGGCCAAGGTGGTGCGACTGTCGCCGACGCTGAACCCGGTGGTCGTCATCCGGGACACGGTGAAGGAACTGGCCTGCCCCGAGCTGGGGACCCTGTACAAGGCTTTGTCGGCGGAGGCATCGACGGCATACGGGCTTTCCCCCGTCTTTATCGTTCACGACGAACTTGGGCAGGTGAGGGGCCCGCGCTCGGAACTGTACGACGCCTTGGAGACGGCGGTCGGCGCGCACGAAAGCCCGCTGTCGATCATCATCTCGACACAGGCGCCGACCGACGCCGATCTGCTCTCGGTCCTGATCGACGACGCCAAGGCCGGCAACGACCCCCGGGTCGTTTTGTCGCTCTACACCGCGGACCCGCAGGACGACCCGTTTTCGGAGAAGACGATCCGCAAGGCGAACCCGGCATTCGGGGATTTCCTCAACGCCAAGGAAGTGATGGCGATGGCGGAAGACGCCCGCCGGATGCCGAGCCGTGAGAATGAATATCGAAACCTGATCCTGAACCAGAGGATCGACGTCAACAGCCCCTTCATCTCGAAGGCCGTATGGACCGCGAACGGGGGAGCAGTTTCGGATTGGGGCGACGCTCCGGTCTATGCCGGCCTCGACCTGTCTTCGTCGGCCGACCTTACCGCCTTCGTGCCGATGGCATGGATGGACGATGCATGGGAGGTGAAGCCGACCTTCTGGCTGCCTCGGGACGGCCTGGCGGAGAAGTCGCGTTCGGACCGAGTGCCCTACGACCAATGGGCGCAGGCCGGGTTTCTGGAGACGACCGAAGGCCGCGCGATCGAATACGAGTTCGTCGCGCATTGGCTGTTCGGATTTTGCGCGAACCACAATGTCCAGAAGATCGCTTTCGACCGCTGGGGGATGAAGCACCTTAAGCCCTGGCTGGTGAAGGCGGGATTCACGGAAGCCAATATCGAGGCGCTGTTCGTCGAGTTCGGGCAGGGCTTCCAGTCTATGTCCCCGGCTTTGCGGGATCTGGAAACGGCGCTGCTGGGGGGCAAGGTCCGCCACGGCGACCATCCCGTCCTGACGATGTGCGCCGCGAACGCGGTGGTGACGATGGACCCCGCCGGATCGAGGAAGTTGAACAAAGCGAAGGCTGCGGGCCGCATCGACGGCATGGTTTCATTGACCATGGCTTTTGGTGTAGCTCCAATAATCGACGAGACAAAAGTCGATGTTTTTTCTATGGTTGGCTGATGAAAACGTGCAGCCTGTGCGGGGAGACCTTTCCGGTCACGGCTGAGTTTTTCGTAAGGAAAAGGGGCTCATTCACGGCTCGCTGTAAGCCCTGCCTCCAGACCAGTAAGCGGGCGGATTGGGCTAAGAGGGCTGACGAAATTAACGCCACTCGGCGCTATAAGCGGGATGACGGAACGCGAGAAAAGGAAAGGGCGATGTATCGCTCGGACCCCGCTCGGAAACGATCCAATGTCTCTGCCTGGAGAGCGGCAAATCCGGACAAGAAGCGGGCCATTGATCGCCGGCATTATGAGAAGAACAGGGCTGAACGTAAGCGCCAGTCTGCAGAATGGGCGTCGGCAAATCCGGACGCTAGACGGAGAGCGGCCCGCGATTTCCAGCGTCGAAGGCGCGAGACAGACCCGGGGCATCGGTTAAGGGCGGCCGTCTCTGCGCTGATCTATTGGCACATGAAGTCCGGCAAGGGTGGCCGGCGAACCGAGGAATTGCTCGGCTATTCCATCGCCAAGCTCAAAGAACATCTGGAGCGCCAGTTTTTGGCCGGGATGTCGTGGGCGAACTATGGCGAGTGGCACGTCGATCACATTCTTCCGGTTTCTGGCTTTGAGTTCACCTCGCCCGATGATGACGATTTCCGCGCCTGCTGGGCGTTGACCAATCTGCGGCCACTCTGGGCCGCGGACAATATCCGGAAGAGCGCCGAGCGCCTTCACCTCATCTAGGTCCCTAAAAGGGGTAAATCGAAAATGACGACGATCCGCAAAGCCGTCGCCAATGGCGGCGACGGGCCCGAGTTCGTGCTCTCCGACGCCACGGTCGATCGCTACGGCGACATCGTGGAGCCCGAAGGCTGGGACCTGTCGTGGTTCAAATCGAACCCGATTGCCCTGTTCGGCCATGACAGCAAGTTCCCGATCGGCAATTGGGAAAATGTTCGGGTCGAGGGCCAGAAGCTTCTCGGGCGGCTCAAGCTCGCGGCGCGGGGGACGAGCGCGCGAATCGACGAGCTCATCAGCCTTGTCGAGCAGGGCGTGCTCCGCGCCGTTTCGGTCGGGTTCATCCCCCGCAAGTCGGAGCCGATCGATGCTGACAAGCCCTACAATGGCACCCGGTTTCTCGAACAGGAATTGATCGAGACCTCGCTGGTGCCGGTGCCGGCGAACCCGGCGGCCATTCAGGTCGCGAAGTCGCTGAACGTATCTCCCGAGATCATGACCCTGGCATTTGGCGAGCAAGCCGAGACGGTGCTGCGGGACATGGAAAATGGCGAGTCCGCCGCGAAAACCGCCAAGTCGAAAGGCAATTCCATGAGCACGATTTCCCAGCGCGTCGAGAATGCGCAGACCAACCTCAACGCGGCGCGCGACGCCTATCAGGCGCACGTCGGCGAAGACGATTACGACATCGACCAGGCCAACATCCTGAAGGAGGCGATGGACGAGCGCGCCGCCCGCCTCACCTCCCTGAAGGAGGCCGAGACCGCCCTGGCCGTTTCGGCCGGCAATGGCGAGCAGCGGCAGGTTGCCCCGAAGCCCGGCTCCGCCGTTGTGCGGCGCCCGCTGGGCATGAAGGAGCGTGACCCGAAGCCCGGCGACATGATCGTCCGCGCCGCAGTTGTCCAGCTCATCGCCCAGGTCACGCAGCGCGACCCGGTTTCGGTGCTGGAGGAGCGCTATCGCGATCATGAACTGACGAACGTTTTCGTTCGCGCCGCCGTCGATCCGGCCAAGACCACCGTGTCGGGCTGGGCGTCGGAACTGATCGAGACCGAGACCGTCGCGTTTCTCGAAACGCTGCGGGACATCTCCTTCTATCCGCGGCTCGCGGGTCTGGGTGCGAACCTCCAGTTTGGCGTCGGCCGCGGCAACATCAAGATCCCGTCGCGCGCTTCCACCCCGTCGATCAGCGGCTCGTTCGTCGCCGAGGGCAGCCCCATCCCGGTTCGCCGGCTGGGCCTGACTTCGATCACCCTCTCGCCGCACAAGATGGGCGTGATCTCCTATTTCACGCGCGAGGTGGCGAAATACTCGAACCCCCAGATCGAGGGCCTGCTCCGCACCGAAATCCGGGGCGATACGGCGGACACCATCGACACGCTGCTGGTCGATGCCACGGTCGGGTCGACCACGCGGCCGGCAGGCCTCCTTTACGGCGTCTCGGCGCTCACCGCGTCGACCGCAGGCGGCTGGAAGGCCATTCTGGAGGATATCGACACCCTCGCCGCCCCGTTCGACACGGCCAAGGCGGGTCGGACGCTGGTCCTGCTCATGAACAAGCGTGAGGCTCGCAAACTCGGCTTCGTTCCCGGCCCGGACGACAAGATCGGCTCGATGCGGCAGACCCTTACGGAAGCCGGCATCCTGCCGATCGCTTCGGTGAATGTGCCCGCCGGAAGGTTGATCATGCTCGACGCGGCGGACTTCGCCACCGCGGCCGGCGATCAGCCGGAGTTCGAGGCGAGCGAGCAGGCGGTGATCCACGCGGAGGATACGAGCCCGGCTCAGATCAGCACGGCGGGTTCGCCCAACGTGGTGGCCGCGCCGGTCATCTCGATGTTCCAGACGGCGAGCATCGCGCTTCGCATGTTGCTGGACGTGACCTGGGCGATGCGCCGCACCGGCATGGTCCAGTGGATCGACGGCGCCGACTGGTCCTACTCGGACTAAGACCACCTCAGAAATGCGGGCCGGGCACAACGCTCGGCCCGCCCCTTTTTCAGGAGACGAATCATGGCCGAGACCAAGCCGCTCACGACCGCCAATCTCGGCAAGGCCGCCGAGGAAAAGCCAAAGGCGGATGTCGCGTTAAAAGCCGACGACGCCCGCCCCGACGCTGGCAAGGCTGCTGTGTCCAAGCCTGTGCCCTCGCAGGCCAAGGCCGACGACATCCGCGAGGATGCGACCGGCGCCGAGGCCCCCAAGAAGGCCAAGGACAAGCTCGCAAAGTTGGACGACCCCTATCCGACCCAGGCCGACCTCGACGCCATGCGCGCCGGCACGTTCAAGAGCTACGAGACGCGCTGATCATGGACTCGGCCGCGCTCACGATCATTGCCCTGTTCGCGGTGGCCGTCGCCTGCCTCGCTACCGGGATTGCGATGCTGGTCGGCGCGGCATGGTCTCTGATCTCGGTGGGAGTGCTGTCCCTGGTCGCATCTGCGTTGCTTCGGCGTGGAATGAAGCGGGGTGGGTAGCGCGCTGGCGGCCCTTGCGAGGGCAATCATCCCGGCGCAGACCAAGGCCGCGGAGGGGGAATATCGTCCCGGCCCCTATCTGCTCTCGGACGGGTGGCTCTCCGCAACAGCCGGGCGCTTCCTCAACTGGTGGCAGTGCGGATATTCGCTCAACCCATATGGGGAGAGCACGGCCATGGTCGAGGCCTGTGTCTCGGCCTACTCCCAGACCGTGGCCATGTGCCCGGGAGATCATTGGAGGAAGCTTGCCAACGGAGGTCGCGAGAGGGTTGCGACGTCGGCGCTGACTCGCATCCTGAAGCGCCCGAACGATTACCAATCATCGTCCGATCTCCTGTTGAACTTGACCCGCAGGCTCTACGAGCGCGGCGAGGCATTCGGGCTCGCCATTCGGAACAATCGTGGCGAGATCACCGAGATTCACCTGATGCGATCCGGGACGCCTCGCCTCGCTGTTGACGGGTCAATCTTCTACTCGCTCGCCGGCAATGAGATCGTCGAGCAGCGATATGATCTCGGCTATCCGATCCCGGCTCGCGACGTCCTTCACGTCCGCCTGCACACGCCGCGCCACCCCCTAAAGGGGGAAAGTCCGATCCTCGCCACCGTGCTCGACAGGGCCATGGCCGGCGCCGCGCTGAACCAGCAGGTTTCGTTCTACCTCAATCAGGCGCGTCCGTCCTTCATGCTGGAGACGGACGAGAAGCTGACGAAGGAGCAGGTAACGACGCTCCGCGAATTGTGGGATGCGCAGACAAAGGGGGACGGGGCTGGCGGAACGCCGATCTTGACCTGGGGCCTGAAAGCCAAGCCGGTCGCGACCAACCCGCACGATTCCCAGCTCGCCGAAATGCTGAAGATGACGGACCAGAATGTCGCGCTGGCGTTCCGCGTCCCGCTTCAGATTCTTGGCGTCGGCGGAACCCCGTTCGCGTCGACCGAAGCGCTCATGTCTTCGTGGAAGGCGTCGGGCCTCGGCTTCGCGCTGAACCACATCGAGGAGGCCTTCGGGCTTCTCTTCGGCCTCAAAGGGATGCCGGACGAGTATCTGGAGTTCGACACGAAGGCGCTCCTGCGCAGCAACTTCAAGGAAATGATCGAGGGGCTGGCGCGCAGCACGATCAGCGGCATCCATTCCCCGGACGAGGCGCGGAACGATCTCGACCTTCCCACCGTGCCGGGTGGCCACGGCGCCATGCCTCGCGTCCAGCAGCAGGTCGTGCCCCTGAGCTACGGAACGGACATGCAGCCTCCGAAGGCCCCTTCTGCGGCGCCGCCGGCTGCACCGGACCCGGCGGAAGACGAGGGTGGCGATGCGCAACTGGAGTTCTCAGCGAATGACATCTTCCAGCGCATCAGCGACCATGCAGCCGTACACTGATGCGCTGGAGCGCGCGCTTGGACAGGTTGTCGCTCGCGCCGCCGGTCAACTGGACCTGCTGAAGGCGCAAGCTGACGCGGCTGTCGCGGCGGCTAACGCTCGGGTGTCCGAGGCCGAAAACAAGCTGCTGGCGATCGATGCCAAGGTGTCGCAGCGCCTTGCCGATCTAAAGGATGGCGAGCCGGGGCGCGACGGCAAGGACGCCGACATGCTGGCCGTCGCCGGCATGGTAGAGGAGCACGTAAGCCGCGCGGTCGCCGAGTTGCCTCCCCCGGAAAGGGGCGAGCCGGGGCAGGATGCGGATATCGACTCCGTCAAGCGGATTGTCGCGGAGGCCGTCGAGGGAGCGGTCGCAAAGTTGCCGCACCCAAAGGACGGGGCGGACGGGCGCGATGGCCACGATGTCTCTGAGATCGAGGTGTTCCAGACCGGGCCAGTGGTCGAATTTGGCTTCACCGTTGGCGAGGCTCGCTCGACATTCGAAATTGAATTGCCCGCCGGTCCGCAGGGTGAGACCGGGGAGCGTGGCCCGGTCGGGCGGCTGGGTCAGGCGTGCGCTTGGTCCCAAGAGGTTCATTATGAGGGCCAAGTCCGGACCCATGGCGGTTCAACATATCAGGCCCTGAAGGACACGGGGCGCGAGCCTCCGCATGAAGACTGGCTGCTGATCGCGGCGGCCGGGAAGGACGGCAGGGACGGCGCCGGGCTCAATCCCCGCCGGCTATGGGCTCCTGCGGACGAATATAAGCGCCTCGATGTCGTCGCGCTGAATGGCGGTTCTTTCGTGGCGCTGAAGGATGATCCGGGCATCTGTCCAGGCGATGGCTGGGTGCTTCTGACGAGCCAGGGGAAGCGCGGAGAGCGCGGCGACAGAGGCGAACCGGGAAAGAAGGGTGACCGCGGCGAGCCTGGGAGGGACGCCGAGCCCGTTATTGCCCTCGCAATCGACAACCAAGGAATGCTGACGTTGACCAACGGGGACGGGTCGAAGGTCCAATGCGACCTCTATCCCGTACTCGCGAAAATCAACGGAAGCTGAGTCCCCGAGATGATCGGGAAGTTTTGGCGCACTTATCTTGAAAGGACAAAAAATGCGTCTCTATGAAATCACTGTGACGACTGCCGCCGATGGCAGCGCGACCGCCTATGCCCCGACATCGGGCCGGGCTCGAGGCCGCCTCGAATCCATCCAATATGAGAAGGTCGACTTCGCCGATGGCGTCGACTTTACGATCACCGACGAGGAAACGGGCGAGAGCCTGTGGACCGACACCAACGTGAATGCGTCCGAGATCGTTCGGCCGCGCGCGCCGGTCATGGACCAGGTCGGCGCGGCGCGGCTCTACGCCTCGGGCGGCACCGCGGTTTCCGATCGCATCGGGATCGTCTCCCGGATCAAGGTCGTGATCGGCTCGGGCGGTAACGTGAAGTCCGGCATCTTCCGCTTCATCGTCGCCTAACAGGGGAGGGGCCGGCCTTTGGGTCGGCCCCGCTTTCGCGGGAGTGATTTATGGCCGAGCCCATCACGCTCGCACAGGCGAAAGCTCAGTGCCGAATCGTCAGCGACAACACCGAGGACGCGCTGGTCGAGAGCCTGATCAAGGCCGCGCGTGAATGGGTCGAAAATGCCACCGGGCACATTCTGATGCAGAGGGTGATTGTCGAGCAGCGGGACGAGTTCGGCTGCTACGTCGAACTGAACCGTCGCCCCATCGTCGCCGACAGCGTTGAGGTCGCTTACGTCGACACGGATGGCACGGCGCAGGACTATGCTGATTTGGTCGCGCAGACCGATCGAGACCCGGGGAGGGTCTATCCGGTGGCGGGCGGAGAATGGCCGTCACTGTTTGAATATGGCGGGGTGACCGTCACCTATACGGCCGGATATGCGGCAGGAGAGGAGCCGCAGGCACTATTGCAGGCGATGCTCCTCCTGGTCGCCCATTGGTACAAGAACCGCGAGGCGGTGACGGCGAACCAGCCCTATGAAGTGCCGCTGGCGGTCGAGGCCTTGTGCGCTCCGTTCTGGGCGCCGGTCCTGTGATCGACGCGGGGCAGCGGGACAAGCTGATCACGTTCCTGAGGCCGACCTTCACGACCGACGAATATGGTGGCCAGGTGCCGGGCCTTCCGAGCCAGATCGCCCAAGCACGGGCAAAGGTCCTCTACGGCACCGGGCAGGAGCGCAGGGAGGCAGCGCAGACGCGAGCGAGCATCACGGCCACGTTTCTTTGCAACTGGACGCCATTGCTCGCGACTGTGGTCGAGACGGACCAAATCAGCTTCGGCGAGGCATGGGATGTCCGGTCCTGCGCTCTCGTCGGCCACAATGACGAGATTCATTTCACCGCCATTCGCGCGGATCAGGGAGAAGCAGCATGACCGACATCAGCATCACCGCCGCCAACGTAGTTTCGGGTAGCGACGCCAGCATCGAGAACGGCATTGCCGGCGCGTCGATCACCGCCGGCCAGGTCGTCTATCTCGACAGCTCGACCAACAAGTACGGGCTGGCGGACAGCAACTCGGCAACGGCTGCGGTTCGGGCTCCCCGCGGCATCGCGCTCAACGGCGCGGCGAATAACCAGCCATTGGCCGTGCAGCGGTCGGGCGCGATCACCATCGGCGGGACGCTCGCTGCTGGCGTGACCTATTACCTCTCGGACACCCCGGGCGGTCTCTGCCCGGTCGCGGACGTGGGCTCCGGCGAATACTCGGTCGTGATGGGCATGGCGGCTTCGACCACCGTCCTCAACGTCGACATCCAGGCGAGCGGGGTCGCGCTCTGATGCTGGTCCGCGCGATCCGCCCCCATCAGAGCGCTCACGGGACATCCTACGAGAAGGCCACTGGCGACGCATACGAGGTCACCGACGCGGAGGGCGCGAGCCTGATCGAGCGCGGCTACGTGGAGGGGGTGGATGGGCGTGACGTTCAAGCTGGAAGGGCTGGAGCAGACGCTTCGCAATTTGGAAGACATGTCGAAAGCGACCAACCGGAACGTCATCCGTCGCGCTCTAAAAAAGGCCGCCGATCCAATAGCTGAGCGCGCGCAGCAACTTGCTCCGCGAGAGTCGGGGCGCCTTGCTCGGAGCATCGGTGTCTCGTTCACGCTTTCGCGTAGCCAGCGATGGCGCTCGCGAGAGAATGCGTCCTTCGCGGAAATCTTCATTGGCACGACCAGTCGGCTTGGGGTGCCACGAGAGTTCGGCAGCATCCGCGCTCCGGCGACGCCATTCATGCGGCCGGCCTGGGAGTCGATGAAGAACAACGCCCTCGTCACCATCAAATTCGAGCTGATCAAACAAGTCGAGCTGGCTGCGGCGAGGGCGGCGCGAAAGGCCGCGCGACTGGCGAGAGGGTAGGGCATGAACTGGAAGGGAGCCCTTCGCGCCCGCGCTCTGGCTGCGGCACCTGTCACCGCCTTGGTCGGGCAGAAGGTCACCTGGGTCAGTCGTCCGCAGGCATCGGCCTTGGACGCGCTTACGTTTCAGAGGATCTTTGAAGACATCCCCCAGCACATGGGCGGCTTCATGGGCCTCAACGGGGCTCTCGTTCAACTCGATTCATGGGCAACCACTTACGACAGGGCCAACGCGATCATCGACGCCGCGATTGAAGCGCTTGTGCCTGCCGAGACTTCCAACGGCGTCCGGTTCGACCGGGCCTTCGTCCGCCGCAGCGATGACCTTCCCGCAGAGGACGTGCCGAACAGCACGATCTTCCGGGCCAGTGCCGACCTGATGTTCCACTATTCCACCGCCTGAAGGAGGGCAATTCAATGACGACCGCACGCATCGGCTGGGGGGCACAACTGTGGTTGGATGCCGCCAACGGCACCCTGACCCAGCTTGGGGAAATCACCTCGATCTCGCTTCCGAACCCCCAGGTCGCGGACGTGGAGGCAACGCACTTCACCTCCCCGAACCGGCGTCGCGAATATATCGCGGGCCTGATCGAGGACGGTGAGGGCACGTTCGAGATGAACTATGACCCGAACAGCGCCACCGATCAGCTCATTCGCGCCGCGCTGGCCGATGGGGTTGCGCGGTCCTACAAGATCGTCGTGCCCGACTCGTCAGTGAACTGGGAGATCACCGGCGAATGCCTGGTCAAGGGCTACGAGCGCAGCGTGCCCATCGATGATCGCATGACGGCTACGCTCACTGTCCGGTTCACGGGCGCGGTGACCGAGGCGGCGGCTGCGTAATGGCCGGCAAGAACACCTTGCGCGCTCAGGCCAAACTGGGCGACCGAACGCTGCGCATGACCTTCGGGAAGTGGATGGCGATCGAGGAAGAGACCGATATCCCATGCGAGCAGCATCTCCTCGACATTGAAACCGGGCTTGGCGCTCGCGGGATGGTGAAGTGGGTGTGCTGGTTCATCGAGGGCGAGATCACCAAGGAGGAAGCGGTTGAACTGATCTCAGAGGCCGGCCACAAGGAGACGATGCAGGTCCTTGGGAAGATCACCCGCAGCTATCTCGGCCTGCCGGAGGATGGACAGGAAAACCCTCCGATAGCGGCGTAGGCTGGGACTGGCCCCACCTGCTCCGCATCTGGATCGATGACGGCGGTTTCTCCCCGGAATCGTTCGAACTGCAGACTGCCTTCTCCTACTCGAACGCCCTCCGCGCGAAGCACGAAGCCCGCACACGCCAGCAAGAGCGGGAAATGCTCCTGATCTACAATGCCGCGGCGCTCAACGGGGCTGCGTTCGCGGGCAAGCTGAAGAAGCTGGAACATTACACGAAGAAGCCCGTCCAGAGCCCTCGCGAGATGCTGACCATGCTTCAGGCGCTCAAGTCGAACGGGGCGAACATGACGATCCGGAGGGTGGCGGCTTAGTTCATTCGGGCGGCGGGCGCGAAATGTCGTACCCGGTTTCCCGACACATTCTCTGGACCACTATTGAGTCGAGCGCTTCCGCATCTTCATCGGCGATGCGGACTTCGTCTACAACGTAACGACCATCGCCCCGAGGCCCATTCCGCCGATAGCCAAGAATGTAGAACGGCCGAAAACCGACATATGCGCCGTAGACGTTCTTCGCATTGACGAAGCCGCAGTACCCTATTTCATCAGGCTCGGCGCTGGCGAGAGGCCATCTGAAGCGGGCCGACTCCGCGTCTCTCAGTTGCTCGCCGACCGCGGCTTCAATGACGCCCCGATCTGCGGCCGGCATCGGTCGGCGGGGAGCGTCAGTCAAAAGCAGGGCGGACGCGGCGGAAACGAGCAGCAGCATGACGGTCTCCTGAGGCGAGGGACCGTAGATTCGATTTCGCCAATATTCAACTTGGGAGCTCGCGCATGGCGACTGCTGCAAACGTTGGCTCCCTGAATATCCAAATGGGCGCGAATACGGCCCAATATACGGCGGCGATGCGCCGTGCCCAGGTAACGGCACGACAGACCGGGCAAAATATCGAGCGCGCGATGACCGGAATGTCCGTGCGGACATCGCAGGCATTTGCTGGGATCAGGGTAGCGGCGGCCGGCCTTGGGGTCGCCTTGGGCGTTGGCTTCTTCGTCAACCAGGTTCGCAGCACATTGCAGTGGGCATCAAGCCTGTCCGAGGCCGCTCAGCAAATCGGCGTGACGGTCGAGCAGCTTCAGGTTCTACAGCACGCCGCTCAGCAGAACGGTGTCAGCGCCGAAGGAATGGCGCGCGCGGTCGGGATACTGAATCGCACGCTGGGTCAGGCGCAGGGCGGCAACGAAGCCGCGATGCGTTCCTTCACCCGTCTGCCCGGCATCACTCGCGAAATGGTGATGGGGTTCAACGGCGTTGGCGAGGCCATCCCGGCGGTCAACGAAGGTCTCAGCAAGTTCGCCAATTCGTCACAGATGGCCGCTGCGGGCGCGACCCTCTACGGGCGCGGGGTTCGGGAACTTCTTCCGCTTATCGCGCAAGGCCGGGCGGGCTGGGATGCCGCGACCCAAGCCGCCATCCGCAACGGCATGGTTACGCAGGAGCAGGCTGACAAGGCGGACCGCGCTGCAGACTCGCTCGCCGAGTTGGGCTCGGTGCTTCGGGTTCAATTGCTTGGCGCCGTGGTCGATGCGCTCCCCGGGCTTTTGGAAATCGTTCGGGTGCTGGGCCAGATCATCAGCTTCGCGATCAGGGCGATCGGGTTCATTGGAAGGGTGATTGGGGCGCTTACGCGCCCAGTTAACCTCAACGGGGTCTCCGATGCGGTTCGCGGCGTGGTCGGTCGCGTGTCGGGACAGCCGGGCATGGGTAGTGGCGTCGCCGCTGCGGCCCTCCGCGCCCCTCGGCGCACGCAACTTGATCTCCTCACTCCGCGCACCGGAGGCGGAGGCGGCGGCGGTGGTGGCAACAACCACGAAGCCGAACAAGCGGCTCGTCGCGCCCAGCAGGTCGAACAGGAAGCTCGGCGCCTTCAGATCGAGGAGCTTCAGGCGCGACGGGAGCAGATCGAGGATCTGGATCAGCGCAACGAAATTGCCGGGCAGATCGCCGAGCTGGAGCGCCAGCAATGGTTGTCGGAGAAGATGTTCGCGCTCAGGCAGGGCGAGCTCACGCAGGCGCAGTTCGACCGCCTCGTCGCGTTGCAGGGGATCAAGCTGACCACCGAGGAAATCGGCCGGCGGCTCGAACACACCCGCGCAGGGCAGGAGCGGGAGAACGAGATCGCCGCTGATCAGGCGCAGGCACAGGAGGCCATGCTCCAGGCGCAGATCGGCCTTGCCCGGACTGCTGAGGAGCGGCGGCGGCTGGAACTCGAACTGCTGGAAATCCAGTACCGCAATCGTCGTGCACTGCTGGAGACCACGATCCGTCAACGGCCGGGGAGTTCTGAGGCTCAAAGCGCTGAGGCCGAACTGGCGCGCATGGGCGGGCGCCAGCGCGTCGAACAGCAGGCCATCATGCGCAACACCATGGGGCCGCTGGAACGCTACATGACCGAACTCCCCCGCACCGCGGAACAGGTTCGCGAGGCGCTTCAGTCGGTCGCGGTCGACGGCCTGCAAAGCATTTCGGATGGGCTGGTCGATGTGATTACGGGCGCTCGCAAGATGGGCGACGTGTTCAAGAACGTCGTGACAGGGATCATCGCAGACCTGATCCGTATTCAGGTTCAGAGAGCGATCATCGGGCCGCTCGCGAACGCGCTTGGCGGTATTTTTGGCGGGGCGGGCACTGGCGGCTTCGACGCGGGAGCCCTCATCAAGGGCGCCATCGGCCTTAACTTTGGCGGCGCCCGAGCAGCTGGCGGACCCACGCTTCCGGGTCGCACGTACCTTGTCGGCGAGAAGGGACCGGAACTGCTGCGGATGGGAGGCTCCGGCGGGCAAGTCATCCCGAATGACAATCTTGGCGGTAGCGGGGTGGTCGTGAACCAATACTTCCAGCCCAACATCGCGGGCAACGCGGCCACGAAGGAGGAGATGGTCTATCTCGCCGGCATGGTGAAGCCGCTGGCAATTGAGGCTTATCGCGACCTGGCAAGGCGTCGAGGATGAGCCGCGATCTTCCTCCCGAACTGGAGGCGGCGATTGCCGAGCCGGTCGTCCGCCCATTTCTTGCGGTGCGGATTGAGCTTCCCGACCCAGCGCTGGTCTGGACCGGTATCGGAACGCTTATATTCGACGACTCCGATGGCAACTCCCGAGAGTGGCAGGGTGCTGGCGCCGTGGGCTCTATGGACACCGTCGGGGAGGAGACAAGCGGCAGCGCTACCGGGGTCAGGGTGTCGTTGAATGCGATCCCTTCCGATTTTCGAGACGACATTGCGGATCAGGCTGAAAGAGGCGCCTTGTTCGAGGTTTATGCCGGCGCGCTCAACGAGACCTATCAGGAGATTGTTGCGGTTAAGCTGATCTGGAAAGGGACCGTCAACGAGTACAAGATCACGGATGCCGGATCTTCCCTGTCGGTGGAAATTACAGGCGAGAGCCGGGCGATCGACCAGCGGCGCCCTGCAATCCGCAGATTCACCCATGAGGAACAGCAGCGCCGGTCACCCGGCGACTTGGTGTTTGAATATCTTCCCCGCATGTCGGAGGTTCAGGTCATCTGGGGGAAGCAGGAGCAGACCGGGCCGTTCGCTACTGGCGGGGGTGGCGGGTTTGCCGGATACATTCCCCGTGTCCACCAATGATCCGGATTGGCGCACCATGCATTGCGCCGAGCCGGTCGTTGAGAGGATCAGGGAAGCGACCGGGCGGGACATTTGGGCCGAGCTGGGCGGATGCCCGCGAAGCTGGCGAGAGGCGGCGACCCTCTATCGGCGGGCGGGGGTAAGGTCCCTCGCCGAATTGGTGACGAGGGTTTTGGGGCGGCCAGTAGATCGTAGGCTCGCGCGGCGCGGCGACATCGCCATGGTCCGGGGCTCACTCGGCGTCGCCAGGGGTGAGGTGATCGAGTGCATGGGAGCTACGGTGGCGCTCGGCGAGGCAGAGGCGGTCTGGTCTCTAAAGGCAGGAAATAACAAGGCGGGAGATGTCACCCCCGGAATTGGGCGAGAACATCCTGACCCTGTTTCCGGCTCCTTCGGCGTCGATGTCCACGACCCAGCCAACGTAACTGTTGACCGTGTACGTGTACGACCCGCCGCCTGAGCGCGGCATGTAATTTGGCGGCGGCGTCACGGCCGCGACGCCATTCGCGAAGCAGTCCTGAAATTCAGCCAGCGAGCGCGTCGTTACCCGATCGATAATCGGAGGATCGTCTCGTCGCGCCGCTGCAGTCGAGCAGGCCGTCAGGGCCATGGCGCTCACCAAGATCATATTTCGCATTCACCATTTATCTCACGGGGGCGTCTTATCGGCAAGACAGTCAAGATGGTGATCGGCGCCGTGGTGGCGCTGGCCATTGTCGTGGCCGCCCCGTACCTTGCGCCTGGCCTTCTCGCGGCATTGGGTACGACGACGGCCACGGCGCTCGCACTTTCGGTTACCACGGCCCTCATCGGCGGCGCGCTTGCCCTGGGGGCGACCTTGGCGATGAAGGCGCTCGGGTTCAACGCAAGCCCGTCGAACAAGGCGCCGACCCAGCCCATCATTGTCCGCCAAACCCTGACGGACTCCTACATCATCTATGGGCGCCGCCGGGTCATCTATCTGAAGTGGGTCTTCTTTCACGGGAAGAAGGTCGGCTCGAAGCACTTCCGCTATTTCGCCTTCGCGGTCGCCGGACATCGTTGCGCCGGCAATCCGTCCTGGATGCTCAACGACGAAGCGGTGACGGTCGACGGCAGCGGAGTGGTCACGAGCGGCAAATATGCTGGAAAGATCCAGCTCTGGTTTCAGCGCGGTCTGGATACGGAGACGGCTAACCCGACTTTTGTCGCGGAGTGCGGAGGAAAGTGGACGTCGAACCACCGGGGCGATGGCGTCGCCATGATCTACATGAAGGCGGAGATGACCGATGCGGTTGTCGAGGCCGGGTTCTGCACTCCTTCTCCGGTGATCGACGGCAAGGATGACATCTACGATTATCGCGATGACACCACCGGGTTCACCAGAAACGCGACCTTGGTCTCTTACGATTGGATGAGGCTGCCACGGCACGACGGCGGCTTCGGGATTTCGGATAATGAGGTGCCGAACGCCGACTGGCTGAGCGCGCAGGCCAACGTCTGCGACGAGGACGTAGATGGCGAGCCGCGCTACGCGCTGGATGGAGTGATCGTGACCGGAGCGGAGCCCGCGGGGGTGCGGGATACGCTCGTCATCAACCAGGCCGGCTCCTACACCTTTTCGGAAGGGAAGCACTTCATCCGCCCTGGCTATTGGGTTCCGCCAAGCGAGGTGCTGGAAGAGCGTGACCTGGCCGGCGCGATTCAGTTTCAGCCGTTCCTGCCGGAAGATGCGGCGGCAAACGAGGTGCAGGGCAGCTTCGTCGACCCGGCAGCCAATTATCAGCCGATGCCGTTCCCGATGCAGACCACTGACCCTGCGCCGACGAACATCAGGCAAATGGATTTGGACCTTGCGTGGATCACGAGTCCGCAGCGGGCCGCGAGGGTTGGGCGGGTCATGCTCCGTCGGGCACAGTGTGAAAAGCAGGGCTCTTGGCCGATGAACATCATGGGCCTTCGGGTGAAGGCCCTCGACACGGTGCAGTGCAACACCGCCCGATACGGCCTGTCGAACTACGCTTTTGCGGTTTCGTCATGGCAGTTCTCGCCTGACTTCGGCGCGGTGCTGAGCCTGCGCGAGGAGAACGAGGAAATCTACGCCGACCCGACGCCCGTCACTCCTGAGGCTATCCCGACGATCGAGCAGGGGGAGGTAGTGATCACGGAAGCTAACCTCGTCACCCTGATCAGCACTTCGTTCACGACCGATGCCGATCCCCCGGATGGCCTGCTTCAATCGACCACGGACGGCGAGATCACAGTCGAGGGCCATACCCGGACCTATGACGACATCGACGCTCCCGTTGCGGTCGATGGCGACACGCTCACCGGCCTCACGCCGGGCACCTACTATCACGTCCATTACGACGATCCGGACAGGGAAGGAGGCGCAGTGACATACGTCGCCACCGAGATCCCCGAAGATGCCGCGACCACCCCGACCAATCCGGGCCGCCACTATGTCGGGTCGATCATCGCCACGGCCGGCGAGAGCGCGGGAGGGGCGGCTCCTCCGGGATGGACCGGGGGCTCATGGAATAACACCGGCCCTGAGTACATCTACGACGGCCAGGTTCCTCTGTAATGGCGATCACCGTTCGCTTCCAGATCGGAGGCCATAACGCAGCGGACTGGACCGGCGGCAATCCCACGTTGCTGGCCCGCGAATATGCGGCCGAGCTGGACACCGGCAAGTTCAAGATCGGCGACGGCGCCACGGCGTGGAACAGCCTGCCCTACATCACCTTCTGGTCGTCGTTCGCACGGCTGGGCGGGGCGGTCAGCGACAATGCTGCCCTGACCACGGCGCTGGCGGCAAAGGTGGCGGGACCAGCCTCCGCCACGGACAACCACGTCGTTCTCTTCGATGGAACGACCGGCAAGCTGGTCAAGGATTCCGGGGTCGCTCCATATACGGACGAGCTCGCGCAGGACGCCATCGGGGCGATGGTCGACTCCTCGCTCGTCTATGCCGATGCAACGCCTCTCCTGAGCCGTGCGGCGCTCAGTGGCGATGCTATTGCGAGCCAGGGGTCGAACGCTGTCACGGTCGTCAAGATAAACGGTGTCGCGCTGTCCGGTCTCGCGACTGGCATTCTCAAGAACACTACCGCCACCGGGGTTCCCTCAATCGCGGTGGCGGGCGATTTCCCGACGCTCAACCAGAACACGACCGGTTCCGCGGCGACGCTCACGACCTCTCGCAACTTCTCCATCTCCGGCGGCGGCATCACGGCGTCGGCGGTGGGCTTCAACGGCTCTGCTGCAGTCGCTCTCAATGCCTCGGTCGATGCCGGTCACATCACGCTGGCGCGAATGGCGGACCTTGCCACAGACCGTCTCATCGGTCGCGATACGGCAGGGACCGGTGTCCCCGAGTCCCTGACGGTCGGCGGCGGGATCGAGTTCACTGGCTCCGGCGGCATCCAGACTTCGGCCTTCACGGGCGATGCGACCAAGGCGGCCGGCGGAACGGCCACAACCCTCGCGACCGTCAATTCCAATGTCGGCAGCTTCGGGTCGGCAACGCAGGTTGCAACGTTCACGGTCAACGCGAAGGGCCTGACCACCGCCGCGGCGAATGTCACGATCACGCCAGCGGCTTCGTCCATCACTGGCGGCCAGGCGCTGACCAAGGTCGACGACACGAACGTCACGCTCACCTTGGGCGGCACGCCTGCCACGGCGCTGCTTCAGGCGGCCTCGATCACGGTCGGGTGGACTGGAACGCTGGCGGCGGGGCGAGGCGGCACGGGCGTATCGAGCCTGGGCAGCATCACCAAGACGGACGATACGAACGTCACCCTGACACTCGGTGGAACGCCGACCGGAGCCGTCATTACCAGCACTAGCTTTACGCTGGGCTGGACGGGCATATTGGCTGCCTCCCGGGGCGGCACTGCCAACGGCTTCACCGCCTTCTCCGGTCCGACGACATCGACCAAGACCTTTACCCTGCCGGATGCGAGCGACACGATTGCCTGCCTCGGCCAGGTGAACGCCTTCACGCAGCGCCAGACGATCAGCAACAATGTCGCGGGGCAAAGCGCGTGGTCTGCCACCGGCTTGGCCGGGCGCTACTTCGTCGATTTGAACGGCTCGGGCATCAACGTATCGGATGCTGCCGACCATCGCTTCCGCAGCTTCGCCGGCACGACGCTGTTCCTGCAAATTACCTCTGCCATGGCCGACTTCAGCGTTCCGATCCGGCGCGCGGGAACGCAGGTGGTCAACACGCGCAAGACCGGATGGGCGGTGGCGACCGGCACGGCGACGCGAACGACATTCGACACGACCACGGTGACACTGGCCCAGCTTGCCGAGCGCGTGAAGGCGCTGATCGACGATCTGCACGCGACCGCCGGCCATGGGCTGATCGGCACCTGAAGGGGCTCTCATGACCGATTACACCTGGCCCGACGACTTGGCCCCGTTCGCCATGAGCTTCTATTTGCAGCCCCATGTCGGGCGAAGCGAAAGCCCGTTCACGCGCCAGCAGAAGATGTACGGACTATCTGCCCCCCGTTGGGTCACCCGGGCAACGGTTCGCGGCGGCTACATGGGGGCTGGGCTGCAAGGCAAGGGCGCTTCGGTGGACGCCTTCCTCGCCAAGCTGGATGGCGGTCTGAACCGGGCGCTGATCTACGATTTCCGCCGCCCCGGACCATCGGGCGTCTTCGAAATCTTCCCGTTCGACGACGGCACGTTCTTCGACGACGGCACTGGCTTTCTGGATGATCTGGCGGTCGGCACGAACGACGCGGTCGCACTCGGCGCCACCGCGATGCGCCTCACTGGTTGCGGCGCCGGCCAGCTCCTCTTCCGGGCGGGCGACTATGTCGGCGGGGACGGGCGCCCGCACATCATTCTGGACGACGTGACCAGCAGCATGGCCGGAACCGCCCTCATCCGGTTCAAGCCGCCGACCGTCGCGGCAATCGCGGCCGGGGCATGGATCTACCGCAAGGTCACCGGCCCCTTCCGCCTCGTCTCGGACGACGCTGGGGAGAACGTCGCGGAAGTCGGCGGGCTCGAAGCCCACGATCTCGAATTTGTCGAAGACCTCTGATCGGAGCGCAGTGAATGACCCTCGATGAAATCTTCCAGACCGGCGTCCCTGTCCCGAAAGCGGGCCTGAAGGAATGGCTGGAGACCATCAACGCCTCCCAGGATGCGGAGGCCGGCGTCCTCTATCCCGGCTATGCCATCGGCGACGTCCGGCGCTACGGCGTCTTCCCGGACGGCGTGACCAATTGGGAGGATGATTACGGGGACCAGATGGCGGCGATCTACGCCAACTCCTGCCTGCCCGGCATCTGCATTTACTGGCCTCCGGGGGACTATGCGACCGGGATCAACCTGACGACCGAATATAGCGGCTCGCGGATGCACTTCGACAACGCCGTCTTCTACAGCATCCTCCATTGGATCGACGTCAGCGACGTGGTTTGGACCGGCGAGATTTCGACCTATGACCGCTTCGGCATCGCCTATGACGGCGTGGGATCGAGCAACCTGAAGCTCGGCATCTGCCACCTCCTGAACGACCCGACCAAGAACCTTGCCGGCTATGGCGGACGCGGCGTTCATCTCGCGACGGCCTCCAATTTCGATTTCGAACTATTCGACGTGGTCGATTGCGCAGAGTGCAATGCGACGCCGCCGGGCAACACGGGCAACCTCGCCGCGGTCTGGATCGAATCGCAGGGCCTGTCCGGCATTCGCGGCCGCATCCATGTGCAGAACAGCCAGACCAACGGCGTCTTCATCAACGCCCTCGACGTCGATCTTGACATCCAGGTCGACGGCTACGGCAACCAGGCGATCACGGGAAGCGGGCAGCTTCAGGGCCTGACGGTGACCCAGACCCAGATCGGCTTCGGCGTCTGCATCCAGCGTTCCACGGGCCAGGCTTCGATAGTGATCGACCAGTCCAACGCCTCTCCCGCCGCCGACGTCTACACGCTCTTCTTCCCGGAGACCGGCGTCTCGACTGTCGCTTCATCGCGGCACAAGGCTTTCAACGTCACCTCGCTTCGCGCGACTGTTGGTGACGCCAATCGCGGGATTTGCATCGGGTCGGCCGAGGACAAGCTCACGACCGCGAACGTCGTATTCTCCGGGGTCTCTCATATCCGCCGCCGGGGCACCGATTCGCTGGCCAGCGGCTATGCCGGCCTGAACGTGCTCTCCCCGCCTGCGGTCGCGAGCAACTATCGCCGCTTCGTCTCAACCGGCGCATTGACCTTCGACAATTTCGAGGCCGTGCTGGAGTTCCAGGCGCAAGCTGTCGCCACTTCCGCGCTCGACAATTACACCGAAGTGATCGTCGCCCAGATGAACTTCCCCGTGTCGTCATCGGGCTCGATCTCGCTCGTCGGCAACGCATCCACCGGGGGCGTGCTCAAGGGCTCGATTTCCAATATCAGCCTGTACTGGAGCGCCGGCTCGAACGCGACACCGTCGATCCTGTTGGATGGCTGCACCGACTTCGACATTCGCGGTGGCGAGTTGAGGCTGGCACTCCAAGGCAACACCACCGCCGTTTCGATGACGAACAACATCAACTGCTCCGTCACTCTCGGGCGCGTCGTGAACTACGGCAGCTCGTCGAACGGCGCTATCGCGATCAACGCCGGCAACTCGCGCTGTCGAATCGGCCCCATCTCGCTGGAACGCCCCGGCGCGATCACAACCAGCATCGGGGTCAGGTTCACTGGCACGCAGACCGATTGCACCTTCCATGGGCTCGTCATGGATACCGCGTTCAGCTCCGGGTTCAAGAAAGGCACCTCGCCGGTCTTCACCCGCTGCGCGGCCATTGCCTGCACGGCGACGGGCAACACCGCCAATACCGACCTGGCGACGTCTGACTTCGCCGCGGCGAACCAGCTCGCCTGCACGAACTTCGCGGTTTGATTCTCAGGAAAGGAGACCCCCAATGATCACCGCTGCCCAAGTCACCGCCGGAGAGAAGGTCCAGCAGAGGTTGGCCGCCGTGGAAGCCGCTCACCCCGGCAGCCATTCGGTCGCCCTCCTGCACTATGCGCTGGCCCAGCTGCTCGATACGTTTGAGGCCGAGATGTCAGGCGCGCAGTACACGGCTTTTGGCGGTGGCACTCCCAAGACTCCGCCCAGAGAATAGAGCGTGCTTCTGCTGCTCTATGGCGGACTTGCCTTCATGGCGGTCCTGGCCACAATTCGCGACGAAGATTTGCGATGGATAGGGCTGTGGTTGCTTGCCGGGTTCGCCCTGTCGAACTTTCTTCATGCGCGGGTCAACGTCACCGATCTGCCCGGCCCCTATTCCCTGATCGAGTTCATGGTGCTGGTCGCAGTCGGCGTTGCGTGGGATAACCACCGCAAATATTGGGCGTTGTTGGTGCTGGCCGGCATCAATATCCTTTCGATCTGCATAAATATTGGCTTCGGCACAACTTTTCCACCATCCAAGCAACAGATTTACCTGTTTGAGCTGACTACGAACATATGCTTCGCGGCTGAGTGTTTGTTGGCAATCGGGGTAGGGCTGGCGGATGGACTTAGGAATGGCCGTTTCGCTCCTTTGTCTCGCTTTTGGGAGCGAGCTGTGGCGCCGCATGTTGCTCGCGCCAAAGGTCCCGGCCAATGAGCGACGGGATCATCGGCAGCTTTGAGGCGGTCCGCCCCTGGCTTTCGACAGCGTTCATCGGCAGCATTCTTGCCATTGTCGTCAAGCTCTACGTCGACAATCGCCGGCTGAAGCTGGCCGAGAAGTCGCGGGCCGAGGACTTCCAGCTTGAAGTCAGCGCCGACGGCCGGACCAACCTGCAATTCGTGATCGACAATCTTGTGCGGGACATCACCGCGCAACGCGAGGCGACGGCCACCGTCACGACGGCGCACGCCCATTGCCAGGAGGAATTGCAGAGCGTGCGCGATACCCTGACGGGGCTCCAGCGCCAGTTCATCAACTTCCAGATGACCGTTGGCCGCGCCATTCCTCCCGGCGACTGGAGCCCTGAGATTTCCCGGATGATGGACGATCTGGCCCAGGTCTTCCCCAAGGGTCAGGGAGGCAACGGACAATGACCGAGGTCTGGACCATCCCGGCGCTGAAGGAACACATGGAGGCGCTGATCGCAGCGTCCGACCGCCGTCACACCGATCTCGCGACCGAGCGGAACCGAGCCGTCGACGCCGCCCTTGCCGCCGCCAACGAGAAGGCCGCCGCTCATAACGACGTGCTGGGGGCGATGAAGGACCAGCAGGCCAATTACGTGACCAAGGACCAAGCCGCGCTGCAGTTCAAGGGGCTGGCCCTCGCGCTGGCTGCCGTCGTCGCGTTCGCAACGTTGATCGCCGTTTTCCTGACCCTAAGCAGAGGAGCTTCGTGATGCCCAACGCCACCTTCCTCGCCGACGTCCTGAAGGCTGCCGGCCTCAACGTCGTCGAACATGCGGGCTGGCAGGGGCGCGGTGTCGGTCCTCTGGGCGACGTCAAGGGCGTCATCCTGCATCACACTGCCGGACCCAAGGCGCCGGACCGCAATCCGAATCCGAGCCTGAACACGGTTCTCAACGGGCGGGGAGCGTTCACCGCCAACGCTCGGCACTATCCGGCGCTGCCGGGCCCCTTGTCGCAGCTCTACCTTGCCCGCGACGGCACGTACCATGTGCTGGCGGCCGGGCGGTGCAATCATGCCGGAGCGGGTGCCTGGCGCGGCATTGCCGGCAATTCGTCCTCCATCGGCATCGAGGCCGAGAATGCGGGCGATGGCACAGATCCATGGCCTCCCGTCCAGTTGGATGCCTATGCGCGCGGCGTCGCTGCGATCCTGAAGCATCTGGGCCTGACTGCCGACGACGCCTGCGGACACAAGGAGTTCGCGCTCCCTCGCGGGCGGAAGATCGACCCGTCGTTCGCCATGCCTCAATTCCGCGCCGTCGTGGCGCTGCACATGGCCGGCACGCCGCCGCAGAACGAGATTCAGCTTCACCCGCTGGAGCCCGCTCACGCCATGCTGAAGCGCGGCGACCGGGACGGCTCAGTCGCCGAACTCCAGACCAAGCTCGGCATCAAGGCTGACGGCATATTCGGCCCCGGCACCGAAGCCGCGGTGAAGGCTTTCCAGTCGCGCAAAGGCCTGACGCCGGACGGTCTGGTCGGGCCGAAAACATGGGATGCGTTGGTCTGATGGCCCTCATCTCCATCACCGTCGTCAAGCCGACCGATGCCCGGGGATGGATCGGCTTTGGCTGCTTCGTCCTCGTCATCATCGTGCTGGCCATGATCGCGATCAACCCGGCTCTGCTACAGAACGACGCCTTCTTGATCCTCGCGACGGCCATCGTCATCACTGGATGGGTCAACGGCCCGGTCGGGTGGGCATATCAGGCGACCAAGGGCGGGGGAGAGGCGGCCGAGAGCAGCGCCAGGATTGCCGAGCAGGCAGCGACCGCGGCGCTGCCGCCCAAGGATAAGAGGTGACGGCCCCTAACCTGCCAGCACCACCGCCACGCCGAATAGGATGAAAATTAGCACGAACACCGAGACGAAGCCCCAGACGAATTGGCGGGTGATCAGGCGGCCGCTCATTTGCCGGTCAGCAATCGCGCGAAGAACTCCGCGCTCTCCTTCCCTTGAATGGCGATGACGTTCTCGGCCCGGCTCATCTGCTCTGCGATCCGCGGCGTGTGGAAACGCTTCACCTCGATCGCGACCCCCAGCTGAGGCACGAAGAAGTCCAGGCCGGTCGGGTTATCACCACCATGTCCGGTGACATAGTCGAGTCCGGCGCGCTGGAGTCCTCGTTCCACGATCTGCTCCACGGGGTCGGTCGTGCGCAGGGGCGGAGGGTCTGGCTCCTCGACCTGCTTGCGGGTCGTCATCAGACCACCGCCATCAACTGCGACGGGAACGGCTGAGCCAGCGAGCATGCGTCGTCGTACGCCCCGTCCAGCCATCTCTGCTCGTCCTCGCGTTGGAGGATGACCGGGATCGCCTTGTCGTGGATCGCGCCGACCACATGGGCCGCAGGGTCGCCGAGATAGCCGCAGGTCAGGAAGGCGAAGACGTCGCCCTCCTCGCTCGGCCGCCAGATGCCGGCGAAGCTGAAGATCTCGGTGTCAACCAGGCTGAACCAGTGCTCGCGCTTGGAGCCCTTCTCTCCGGACCATTCGCAGAAATCGGTGACGGGAACGAGGCAGCGCCGCCCAGGGTTGGCGAGCATGTTGCGCCAGAAGCCGCTCTGCAGGTTGCGGACGTTGGTGATGGGCTTGCCGTTGAGCGGAACGCCCCATCGCATAATATCGGCCCGGCGAGCGCCGTCCTCCTGCCGCACGACCCAAGCGGGCCGTTTCGGAAACAGCTCAGGCGGGGGCAGGTTCTCATATTCCGGCTGGACCGCAACCCCGTAGCGCTCGGCGATCGCGCGGCGGCCGGCGGTCATTCGGTAGCGGTTGCAGATCGCGTCTCTCCCTCCGTAGCGACGCCGTCCCAGTCGGCCGGGCGCTCGCCATAATCCTGCTGGCCCAGCCACTCGATCATTTTCTCGGCGGCCGGGCCTCTGGGCCCGAGATTGTGGCACCAGATGTCGCGGCCCGCCTCGGCGCATATCCAGACGCAGCCGTCCTCGTCCGGTCCTTCGATCCTGAACAGCGCGCCCTGCTCCGGGTTGTCGGTCTCGTCTGCCATGCCGCATCCTTCGATTTCGAGTCGCGACATCATACCGCAGGGCTGGCGAACAAGCCATTCGTTCCGTATTTGTTCGCGCATGCCCGAGTCGCCGCTCTTCGCCGACCAGCTCCGCGACAAGGCGCTCCTGGCGCTGGAAGATGCGGTGCAGGAGACGCGTTACCGAACTCCGCGGCCCTCATTCGCCGTGCGGTTCGCTCTGGCCTATCTCTGGGCGTATGGAGGAGGTGGCGACCGCGGGCCCTATGACGATTTCTGGCGGGCGATGGGAGCGAAGAAGGGGCCGGCAAGCCATACCATCGCCGATGTTGCTCTGCTCCGGATCTATCTCGCGCTCGGGGTCGAGCGGCAGGACGCGATCGGGAGTCTGATGTGGAGACGGTGGAGCGCGCATGAGGGCGGCGGCGGGCGACATGCTGAGCGGGAGGGGAGGTAGAGCCCGCTAGGACGCCCATCATCTCGTTCCATCCTATCCTCCATAATCCTCTACTCTCGTTTCAACCTTGGGGGAGCTAGGCGGCTGGCTTCAATGAATAAGGCTTCATCCGCGTAAGCGTCGCGAGGTCATCGTCGGCCGCAGTCGAAGGGAGGCCGAGGTCGCCCGGGTGCGCCATTGGTGTCCCGACAAACAGGTCTCCGGCCACAGCCTCCCGACGACCCTCACTGAGCCGTTCGTTGGCCGCGCGAGCTTCGGCGACGCCGCATTGCACCTTGCGAATGCCCTCTGCGACGCGGGCGACGTAATCGTTGTCGGCGGGGCCAGCATCCCGAAGAATCACGAGAGCGGTATCCAGGCCAAGGCTAAGGCCGCCCAAAAACCCTTCCTGATACGATGCATCGGTCATTTTGCATTCCTTCACTCGTTTCAACCTTGATAATCTCGATGTTGGGGAGGGGGCTATGAAGGCGGCGGGAGCATGGGCAGCATCGCCGGCATGTGGCCGAGGCGGTAAGCCTGCTCGATCTGGGGGCGCATCCATTCGCCCACCGTCAGCCCATCGGGGAGAACGATGTTAGCCATGAACTCGTCTTCGAAGATGCTGATTCCAGCTTCGACTGCTTCCAGCTTCGCCTTGATGACGAGTGCCAGGGCGCGCCACCGCTGCCGGATCGCCTGCTCGTAGAGGTTCGCCGCCGCGTCCGGTGTTCGCTCCAGCGTCTGATAGCCGCGCTTGTAGGTCGTGAACGCCGTGTCCACGCGGGAGGGGAGGGGTAGCACGAACTTGATGTGCTTGCCGTCCTTCCGGAAGCCGATCAGCGCAGCATCGTCCTGCCATCCATACATGAACTGGTCGGCGCCGTAGCGGGTCAGGGTCCGCTCGATCTCGTCCCGGCTCTTGGCGCTGCTGACCTTCGTCGTCTCTGCGTAGCGCGCCATTATTCAGATCCCTTCAATCGATCGATCTCAGCCAGCAGCTCGGGCGTCCGCTCGAACCATTCGCCGTGGCTGCGCGTAAGATAGAATTGAGCGTGGTATGCGGCCTCACGTTCGACACCGCCGGGAGCCGTGGCCAGCAGGCTGAGCTTCACCGGACAGCCCTGTTGGAATGCTCGGAGCCGGTCCTGCGCATTCACTGAATGGCCGATCTTGATCGGGCCCTCGTCTGACCCGATGAAATAGCACTTTGAAACTGTTTTGACCTGGTCGGCCATTGCGTGCAGTTGAGCGACCCAGTCCACGGGGGTCGGCGCGACGGCGAAGTTGATGTCTTTGCCGGTGACCATGTCGAAGGCAAACCAGAGGCCGTTGCTGTCGTACATCGCCAGAATGCCGGTGTCGTGATCCGGGACGCCCCAGGCGATCGAGGTTGGATTGACCCACGCTGGCCGACCCCGATGCGTGGACAGCAGGTGCTCCTGCAGATTGCGTTCGTTTTCCATCCGTAGCCGATCCGTTCTCATTCAATCGGTACGGAAAACCGCCAATCTAGGCCGTCTCCGTACGTTTACACCGTGCGGGTCGGCGGTTCGAGCCCGTCAGCGCCCACCACCTTTCCCTCTCTTATATCGGGCATTTTCACGACCGTCAAACCCTCGCCGCGCTTCGGAGTGGACAGCCGATGGACAGCGAGCCACTGATTCGCTGCATCGCAATAATCCCTCCAGACCGTGGTCAGCGCCTTGGCGACATTCGATAAATAGTCGGGATCGTACTTGGCGTAGACCCGACTCGTCCGCTTGAGGGGACGGTGTCCCAAGGCGGTCTCGATCTGCTCGCCGGGCACCTGCATATTGTAGAGCCGGGTGGCGACCGTGTGCCGGATCGTCTTGGGAACCGCGGCGGCCGGAAGCCCCAGGTTCTTCCGCATCGTACGCCACCAGACTTTGCGCGACTTGACCGGCGGGTGCGGATTGGCCGCCCACGCTTCCAGCCATGGTGCCAGTTCCGGGATGAGAGGCACCACCGGGTTGTGCTTCTTCGTCCGCTTCCATCCCGGCGGGTGAAGATCCACGACGCCCTCGCCAAGCTGCTGCGCGGGGTCCATCGCCAGCCCCGCCTCGGGACGAACGAGCGTGCCGACCATCAGCAGCACCCATCGCAGGTTTTCGATGCTGTAAGCCGAATAGCCGATGATCGCGCCCATCTGCGCGCGGGTGAAAACGAGGTCGCGCGGCGGCGAGCGAAACTCCTCCTTCACGCCCGGCACCTTGGGCACCCACGGCAGGCGCCCGCTGTGGCCGGTGTTGTGATTCAGCGCGGCGCGAATGTCGTCGAGGTTGCGCTGGACGCTCTCGCCTTTGACGCCCTTCGACGTGTAGCGATAGTCGCGCCCGCCCCACGGGACGTCGCAGGTGTGCGGCTCCATGCGCCAGCGCCGGAAGCGCTCGAACAGCAGCGCGTTGAGCCCGGCGACCGTCACGTCGGTTGTGGCCTCGTCCTGCATCAGGAAGCCGATGAACGAGCGGATGGATGTCGCGATCTGGCTGCGCGACGCGGCGTGGCGGCCATGCTCGTCCCAATAATTGGCCAGCAGCGGGATCACCCGCGCGTCCTCCGGGCGCTGCACGCCCTTGGCCAGCTCGCGCTCCTCGTGGCCCTTGATGACGGCGATCGCATCGGTCAGGCCTCGCGCACGAGTGCTGCGATAGCGGACCTGTCGAGTGTTCGGTTCGTACCAGGCGATCTGCCACGTATCGGGGGCCTTGCCGTCTCGCCGCTTGTCGAGCCAGAAGTCGCCGCAGATGTAGGGGGATGTTTCGCGCGACATGCTGCTGTTAGCTCCTGCGCTTCCGCGATCTGGATTTTCTCGAACATGCCGAGGTCGGCGAGGATAAGCATGTCCTCCGGCGACAGGCGAGTGCCTTGGCCGTTCCGAAGTGCGCGCCGGCACTTCCTCGCGAGGTTGACGATCTCAGCCCCCACCGCCACGCCTCCCGCTGTCATGGGCAAGCGCTACCGCGTCGATCTCCCCGGCCATATCGGCCTTGGTGGCGGTCATTGGCCCACCTCGGCCGCGCGATCGGCGTCCTCTTTCGTTTCGTGGAGCGAGAGGACCGTGGCCTTGCAGCCGCCTTCCTCGTGTCGCTCGGTCGGATCAACGGACAGGACGGCAAAGCGCTCACGCTGGCCCGTGGTAAGCTCGGCCACGACGCGGAAAGGTCTCACGCCGCCTGCTCCTCTATCCAGTTGGGCCGGCGCTCCCCGTCAAGGACGAGCGCGGTGCCGCAGATTGCGCACTCGGCGGTCACGCGGCCGATATACCACTGTCGATGCGTGCAGCCGGGGCAGCGGTCGCCTTCGCGGTAAGGGGCGCGAGCGTGAAGGCTCAGCACGTTCGGGGCGCTATCCTGCATCAGGATGATCCGGGGTGGGGAGGTCTGAGGCGAGAATGAAGCTCGCATCGTCGGGAGTGATCTCGCGCCGCGTGACCTCCTGAATGACGCAGGGGCTTTCGTCCGTCTGGTAGACGACAGCGTAGTGAACGGCCTCGGCCAGCGATTGCCGGCGGGGGCCTGAGCACCCCGCGACCATGGCGTCATCCTGCCAAACCTCGTACTCTGCGTAGCCGTCCGGATTGGAGGGAGCGAACGCCTCCTTCGCGATTTGCCAAGCGACAGCAGCCAGCCCGACCGGCTTGACAATCTCCATAAGGCGACGAAAGTGCGGGTTCAGACGGTAGCTCTCCCCCTCACTCGTCGAAGCGCCCCCATCCTGTATCACGTCTTCCATGGGCTCATTGCTCCTGGAGGTTGCGGATTGCGTTGGCTGGTTTGAGCGCGTCGCGAGCGGTCCGTTGCGCGATACTAAGCAGGAGCGCCGGGCCCTGCTGAAAACCCGTGTCGCCAATCGGCTTCGGCTTTAGTCCCCTGATCTCCTTCAGCGCGGCCTCCAGCTTGGCAACGCGCGCACACGCCTCCACGGTCGCGGCTCTTTCGGTAGAGAGGGCGGCGATGATGGTGTCCAGAAAGGCGAGTTCCGCACCTGACGAACCGGATCGCCATCCTTCGGAGCGAATGTCTGCAGCCATGGACGGGTTATTGACCAGCGGATGTTCATAGTATGCCGCCAGCAACACCCTCGCTCTCTCCGCCAGCGTTTCGGATTCGGTCATGATTGGGCTCCGGGTAAGAGGGCGGCGGGCTTCAATTCCGAGACGCGCTCAAGTGTGAAGCCGCTGTCGCGCTCGAATGCCTCCTTCTTGCCGATGGGCAGAGTCAGAGTGAACTGGCAGTAGGCGCGCGGCTCCAACGCCATCGCCCAGCTCTGGTATATCTGGCCCTGATATTTCAGAACCCACCAAAGGAACTCGCCCAGCTGGGCCTTGGAGAGCGTGACCGCCTTGCCTTCACCGCCATAGTCGCGGGTGCTCCAAGCTTCATGGCCGTGCTGCATCATCGCCTCCGCGTAGTTGCTTGATGAAGTCGACCATCACGTCTGTTTCGGCGGGCGTGAGAAGGTCGCCTAGGATGCCGCTGCAAACGGCTTTCGATAGCCGCTCATTTTCGGCCTCCAGCCTCTCCTTATCGGCGGACAGGCGCTCGATGGTGGCGGCTGCTTCAGGGCCGTCTGGGTTGACCAGCCCGCCGCCAAGTGTACCGTACAGGTAGGTGTGCTGGAACGGCCGCCGCGCCCGCAGCCGCTTTACCAGCTCAGGGAGCAGGGCTTTGATGTCGGGGATCATGGGTGAAACTCCCAGGGATCGTGTCCGAGACGCGCGACCACGAAGGCGCGTAACTCGTCCCGAACATCCGTAAGAATGCCCTTCATCCCCTCGACATGCATCGCGGGAGGAAGCGGCAGGCTAGTCGCCGAGACCGCATTGTCGAGCCGGTCGGCCATGAGGCCGAGCAATTCGAGATCGTCGTCGCTGAGGGCTTTGATGTCGGTCATCTCGCCGGCCCCTGCTTATCGAGGAGGGCGGCGTCATCGGGAATGTGATAGCCGGTGCCGTTCCCGGTTAGCCGCCATTTACGCCTCCGGTTGATCGCCATCTTGTGCTCTAGCGCCTCGGCGAACCCCGGAATGCGGCAGAGGCAGATTACAACGTCGGCGGCTTCGATTGCATGATCCGCGCCTTCCGTTTCCAGCTCGGCGAACTCTTCCTTCGCCCGCTCGATAATCTGCGGGATGGTCGCCGGGCCAAAAGTGTCGTCGCACCATTGGTTGATGCTTGCCCAGGTCTCAGCCACCCGCTCCCCATCGCGGCCCTCGGAAAGGGTGAGGTAGGCTCGCGCCGCTTCTTCGATGGGTCGAACTGTCCCGAGCCGCAAAACACAGGCAGCCTCATCGCCGTCTATACGTTCACCGGCCTCCCATCCTTTCCGGGCTTCATCCAGACGCTTCAGCGCCTCAGCCACATCCCCCATCGCCTTCCCCGACATGGTCTCGGGGGCGGTTTGCGGGCGACTGTCGAGCCAAGCGGAATATTCCGGCCACTCGTCTAGGTCACCATGAGACCATGCGCTGAGAAATTCGTAGGTCTGCAGTCGGTCGTCATGCACGTTGAGGGCAAAGTTCACGGCGTCCTCATAGGAGCCGTGGTCATCGCGAACAGGAACGCTCATGGCTGATTTCCTTCGGGGTCATTGCGCGCCTCCTCGTTCAGGCGCCGGGCGATAGGGCCGTTGACGAGAAGCCATTCGACGGCCGGCGTCGGCGGTGACGACAGCAGGTGGTCGATTGCGGACTGGATGGGGTCGGGGGTCATGCTGCTGCACACTGCGGATCGGGAAGAGGCCTGCCCCATCCGTTTGTCCGAACGCGTGGCAGGTTCTCATCCCGCCATTCGTCGAACTCATCGCCGCTGGTCGGGTCTTCCCAGTCCTCCCACTCGCCGTCGTCGCGCAGGATCATCAGGCCGCCGGTATTGCAGTAGTCGCCCTTGACGTTGTTCTCGAACTGGAAGGCGTCATAGTCGGCCAGCACGTCCAGAACGGCGGCTGCGGTCGCCAGATCTGGCACGTCGACCTCGAACGCCTTCATCGGCAACTGAGGTATCCAGTAGATGCGAAGGGCGCCCGGGCCAACATTGTCATCGGACATCATCAAACTCCCAAGGCCAAAAGGAAAAACACGATCAGGATGAAGGCGCCCGCATAGTCCCGCAGCTCGTCGACGAGACTGACCCGCCGCACTGGATCGTCGCTTAGCTGGACGCCCTCATCCAAGCCGCGAGAGCCGTCTGGAAGGTTGCTCATGCTGCTCGCCTTTCATCGGGTTGCTGGGAGGAATCCTTCCGCCTGAGCTCGAATGCGAACCAGGTCGCATGATCCCGGATGCACTCGTCGCGGTTGTTCGCGATCCACACCGGGCATTTTCCGGGAGCGACATGCTCGTCGAAAAAGCGAGCGGACTCCGCCATGGATGCGGCGTGATCCTCTGGGGGGTTCATGCTGCTTCTCGTTGGGCTGAGAGGTGCGCCAGAAGCTGCTCGCCGATGAAGCGGGTGTAGGCGGGCGGGATGCTTTCGACGAGTTCGCCCTTGGTCATCCAGTCGATGTCCATGGCCTTGCGCCAGTCTTCCAGGCGGAAACTGTCCCCCTCGCCGCCGTGGCCGGCGACGCAACAATATGGGCTGCGTTGAACCGTTCGCCCGGAACCGTCCCGAGCCTCGCGAGTGATTGGTTTTCGATGCGGGCGATGCTTCGGCGCCGTGGCGGTAAAGCTTGTCTCGAAATTCCGGTGGCGAATGACGTTCAGGCCGAACATCTCGCCGCACAGGCGGACAGGATCAAGCAGCGGTGCGCCGGGAACATTTTCGATGATATAGGGCAGCCCGAGTGCGCGCATTGCGTCACGCGTTGGCTCGATCAGAAAAGCCCGCTCGACTGCGGTCCACCGCTTGGCCGCCCAGGAATAGCCTTGGCACGGCGGGCTCGCGTGGATCGCGTCAAAGCCCATGATCCGAATGACATTCTGGCTCAGGAAGTGAAACACGTCTCCCCGGTGAAACTGAAACGGATACCGCGGCTGCGGATTGATATCGACGCCAACGACATCGAACCCCGCCTGATGGTAGCCCATGGCTGCACCCCCGGCCCCGCAGAACAGGTCGAGAAGACGCGGCCGGCTCACCTCCCCACCCCCTTATCATTAAGGGAGGCAAGACGAGCGCGGAGGAGATTGCGAGCCTCAATGCCGCGCGGGGTCAGGCAAACAGGGGCGCCGGGACAAGCTCGCGGATAAGCCAGGCGCCTAGCTGCCAAGGCGTCAGCGGAGCGCCCGTGCTCGAAGCGGGTCAGGCAGAATGGCGGGGCACCGACAGCAGAGCGCAAGGCCTCCTGTTGGGCCGCCGACAGCTTTGCAACAGCCGCCTCCAGATCGAAGTTCTGTTCCATCACAGTTGCCCTCCCATCGTTGCTCGAGCGCGGAGGGCTGCTGCGGTTAGAGCCAGCGGTAGGCTGGAGGCTTCAATCTGCCCCATGATCTCGTCTTCAGGCGGATTGACGCTCGCGTAGTGCCAGCCTCCCACTGTTTCGATGCAGACGTCATACCCCTCCGGCACCAGCGTCATCGCGGCGTCGAGGGAGGCGCTATAAAGCGGGGTCCGATGACGATAGAGCGCGTTTGTTTCATCGCTGCGGTATAGGCGCGGGTCTACGCCGGGCGGATGCCAGCCAACCGCTATCGCGATTTCCATGTCCAATTCACGATCACCCCCAACTGCCGCTTCACAGCGCACAGCCAGCGCCTCCAGATCGAAGGGTTGAGCCTCCCGCATCACAGGGCTCCCTTCGCTTTGGCGATGGCGTCCGCCAGCTTCCAGAAGGCGGTACGAAGCGGCTCGTCAAAGTACGGCTTCAGAATGTCCCGCGCCGTGACAGCAGCCTCCAGAAGCTCCGGGGCGGCGGCGATCAGGTCGCCGTCCGCGATGTCCGATTCATCAAGCCGCGCCGGCACAATACATATGCGCCGACCATCCGCACCGATGATGACGCCCGCTGGCGCATGGCTCCAAGGTCCCGGTGTATTGTCAGCCACAGCTTGCTCCTGTCACTTAGAGGCGATGGGGGAGGAGAGACGAGCGCCGCGGGCTATCTCGCGGCGATGCTCGTGCGGCTTGCCGGTCCAGCGGTTGCCCTGTGCGATCGAGCCGACATTGCGGCCCTGAGGCACATAGACGGTCGCCGGGCGTTCCTTCTTCGCGGCACGCTCGGCAGCTCGGGACTTGCCGACACTGCCAGCAGCGGCGGGGATTCCCAGAGAGGCCGCCGCGAGGGCTGCTGCCAGATGGCCGGGGTAGCGTTGCATTCTCAATCCTTCCAAGGAGACGATAGAGGGGTCGTTCCAAGCTCATCCTCGCCCTGCGGTGGGGTGCCGCAGGGGTTGGGGAACTAGGAGGCCGGGATGCTCTCGGTCATGGCGAACCGGAGCCAGTCGAGCGTGGCGCGAACCTTGTCGGAATCGTCCATTAGCCCGGCGCGATAGTTCTCGGCCGGTTTCCAGTTGCCATCGAGTTCGGCGAGCGCCGCGCAAAGTCCGCGAGCGTAAGGAAGGAGGTCATCCGTCTGCATCCAAAACTCCGGTGACGCCGAACCCAGGGGAGCAGGATGCTCGGGGAGAGGACTGGGTGCGGCGTCTGGGAGTTCTCTACTACAGCAGTTTTGTAGTAGTCAACAGCTTTTTTGTAGATTGTTGGGCGAGGCTACTGCACTCGGCGTCCGAACCATACCACGCGGCCAACGAGATTGATCTCGTCGACGAGGCGCACCTGCGGTTCATAGATCGTGTTGAGACTGATCACGCGCACGGCAGCGGGATCACTGCCGGGCACCTTCTCCAGGAATTTGATGACATGGCCATCACCATCCCAAAGGCAGAACGCCCCCGGTTGCGCGAGGGTTTTCCGGCGCGTGTCGACCAATATCTGGTCGCCGCCCCGAAAGTCCGGTTCCATCGAGTTTCCTTCAGCGACCATCGCCAGAAGCGCATCTGCCGGCGCCCGAAGCTCATTCTCTATAAGGTCGCGCGAGAAGGAGACCTCGCCGACGTCCCCCTCGAAGGTGCCTCCCCCGCCAAGCCCTACGAAGGTGGGCAGGTGCTTGATCATTACCGAACGATCGGTCTGCCCGGTCGATAGGTGCGGGTCTTCCTTGGTTTCCGAGTCACTTTCATCGAAGGCCGCGCGCACGTAGCGCATCCACTCCGGAACGCGCTTCGGCTTTCCGGGCTGCTCAAAGCCAGAGATCGTCTGCTGGGTCAGCTTGATCGCGCTCCCTTCTTCAAGGGCAATCCCGCGCGCTCGGTCGGCCAGCTCCGTGGTGGACCATCCACGGGCCTGACGTTCGCGCTTCATCCAAGCGGCGAGGGTGGCGGTGTCCGTGGGCAGAGCGTCCGGCATAGGGCCGAAACCTACAAACCTTTTTGTGCTGTGTCGGCTACAAAACGACTGTTGCATTTGCTACAGCACTTTTGTAGAAGGCATGGCCATGAGCCACAAAGCCTTCAAACGCGCACTGGGTACCTTCAAGGATAACCAGTCGCAATTCGCCGCCGCCATCGGCACCTCTCAGCAGCTCGTTTCGTACTGGCTGAAGAACGAGAAGTCGCTCCCCGCCGAGCTGGTGCTGGCGACCGAGAAGGCCACTGGCATCTCTCGCCACGATCTGCGGCCCGACCTGTACCCGCGTGAAGAAAGCGCGGCGGCATGAGCCTCACCTATTTCATCCAGATGGACGGCCCCGAAGCGCTGGTGAAGATAGGCCGCACGAACTCTCCCCAGAACCGCCTGAAGGCGCTGAGGACGGGCCTGCCGTGGTCGCTCCGGTTGGTCGCTGTCTTTGGACGCGACCTGGAGCGGGAGCTTCAAAAGCGCTTCGTCGGGGACAGGGTGGCCGGAGAGTGGTTTCGCCCTTCTCAGGCCATGGCGGACTATCTCCGGGAGTCCTGCGATGACGGCCACTTGGTCAGGCAGGTCCCTGTCGATCAGGCCTATATCAATGCCGCGATCAAGCCGCGCATCAAAGAGTATCTGAACGGGCGCGACCCCCAGAATAACGGCTATGGCGACCTCGTTCGCTGCATTCTGGCGGACCTGCTGCCCACGCTTGAAAGCCGCGAGGCCGAACTGGAGCGGGCCACTAAAGGCGCCGTCCCCGTCCGGCTCTCGAAGGGCTTCGGGCCGACGAACGAGCAGCCCGTCCTTCATCTCCCGGCGACCTCCGAAAGCGGCTTTGAGACCGTCGCGCAGGCAGCAGCATGACCGGGACCGGCGCTGTGGGGGAGGGGCGGTGCGAGACGTGCCGGTTTTTCGGAGCCCGTGTCCGCGAGCCCGTAAGCGGACACCATGGCTCGTGTCGCCGATATGCGCCGCGCGGACCGGTCGTCGACTTCGAAGACGCAACCGGGGTCGATTACTTCCCACCCGTTCGTCCTGAAGACTGGTGCGGCGAATACGAGCGGCGGGAGGGCTGAACCATGACCCCCGCCAACACCTTCGGGCTCGTCATGGTCGGTATCCTGCTGGTCTCCGGGGCCGCCACTGGCTTGCTGGCAATCGGGCTCTGGCTGCGGCGCATCGAACTGTGGCCCGACCTTGGCGGCTCTTCCGACGCGATGCCCCTCCACAATCCGGGCAACAACAATGCCGAGCGGGATGAACTCGGGGGAGGGAGGTAGATGACTTTGCTCATCCAGGTCCAGCACAGCAGCGACCGCCAGAAAGATGGCCTTTGGCATGACATCGAGACCACCGACGACCTCCGCTACGGGGTCGAGCGCGCCCTCGTATTTGAGCAAAACTACAGTCCTCGGCCAATCCGGATTCTGGATCGAGCCGGCGGTGCCTTCCTCACAATCGCCGAAGCCAAGCTGCGCCTCAAGGCCATGCATCGGGATGGGGACAGAGGGCGGACGGGTGGACATGACAGGGGTGTTGATTAATCATGGCTGGCCC
>Ga0247761_1000003_pt1 | contig 43883 bp, 75 predicted proteins | sample UWRJL111311C4_FD_179915 | JGI IMG/M metagenome (GOLD analysis project Ga0247761, IMG submission 179915) | Plant litter microbial communities from Arlington Agricultural Research Station in Wisconsin, United States - UWRJ-L111-311C-4 | ecosystem: Environmental > Terrestrial > Plant litter >...
GTCAGTTTATAAGTCAACTGGGACAGAGGAGTGCAAATGCGTTGGGTTGTCATGGGTCTGGCGATGCTGGCCACGGCCGGCGTGCTGCTGCTGGGTGCGCTGTGGGCATCGCTCGCCCGAGAGCAGCACGTCTCACCGTTCACGTGGGTGAGCGTCACGTGCTTCATCATCGGCGGGATCGCCTGCATCATCAAGTTCGGGGAGAAGTCGTGAAAGATAAGCTGCGGCGCAAATATCAGCGCTCTCGTACGAAGGCGGCGCTCGCTCTGGGTTTCGCGCTCTACATGACGCAGTTTCTCAACTCCGGTTGGTGGCAAGGGATCGTCATGGGCGTCGCTGCGACGATGAGCGTGTATTGGACGATCAGCGCTGCGGTGGCTTGCTCTCGCCTCGACGTGATCGCCATCGCCGAACAGTATGCGAAGGAGAGGGGGGAGTCGTGAATCGTCAGCAACTTGCCGATTTTCTGGGCGAGTACGCGCACGGTGTAGTCGAGGAGTGGATGCGCCTCATCGACATCGAGGAGACGCAGGCTCGCGTGACGTGGGCGGGCGATGGCACCTTCAAGGTGGGGGAGTTGGGGGACTTCCGACTCACCGTCAACGTGGAGCCTATCGAGCACGAGCCGGAGCCGCTGGAATGGGTGCCGGGCACGTGGGGGGAGACGATGCAGAACGATCGCGTTCGCCTCGGTGGGGCTGAAGCGGTGATCGAGGGCTTCTCGAAGCTCGATTGGCACACCACGATCGAGCGCTCGTTTCAGAAGCCGGACGGCAAGTGGTGGGATCTTGTGCGCCCCTTCGAGCACACGAGCGTGCACGTCCGGCTCGCCGGCCGCACCGATCTGCTCACCTTCCCGCCCGATTCCCCCGTTGACATCCTGTGCACCCCCACGCGTAGGGCAATGCTGACGCTGACGCGTGGAGGTCTCTCGTGAACATGTTCGGGGAGATGGTTGAGTATCTTTGGCCGGTAACGTGGGCGCCCAGCGAGATTCCCCAGAAGGTGAAGATGGGGAAGGAAGCGTGGGAGACGCTGCGGGAGCAGGCTTTGGTGCCCACCGGGCTGCGTGGTATCGATCGGCTTCTCGGCATCCCTGTCTTCATCGATGAGACCTACCCGCCCGATGTTTGGCGCCTCTTCAATGGGAATGGCGAGGTGCTGAAGTCCGGCACCTCGCGCTTCATCCTCTCTCGCGCCGATCTCTACGCACAGATGGAGGAAATGGAGGCAGCCATGGGCGGCGAGGAGTACAACTGCTCAGGTTGGGACGGGCCCTGCGGTGGCTGCGCGAGGTGCGGGCGCGCTCAGGTCTCTTACTACTTCGATCAGATGCGCCGAGAAGCCGACCGATATCACAGCGCCGGCTTCGAGTGGGCGCCCAAAGTCATCGCCTCCTTTCGCGTTTGGGCAGAGCGGCACGATTCCTATTCATGCTGGACGGCTAAAGAGCGCCCAGAGGGCGTATTTCCCTGGGAGAAGCTATGAGACACATGACGGCATCGATGGTGATCCTCGATCCCGATGCGGCGGCCGTGCTGCTCATCTGGCACAAGGCGACCGGCAAATGGATGTTTCCCGGTGGCCACGTCGATGAGGACGAGACTCCCGCGGAGGCGGCGCAGCGCGAAGTGCTGGAGGAGACGGGTCTCATCGTGCGCCCCTTCGTCTCGCGCTACATCCTCGTCCCCGGTGCGAAGCACCATCCCGCCCCGTGGCTGGTGGCCGAGCATCCCGCCCCCGCCAAGCCCCACAAGAACGAGCCTGCTCACCACCACATCGATGAGCTTTTCATCGGGATCACCGACTCGCGCCGGCCGCTCCCGATCACTGACGACGAAGGTGCCCCCGAATCTTGCTGGGTGCTCATCTCCAATCTCCCCTTCATCGGCAACGCTCGCGCCGATGTGCTGGTTCTGGCCCCGCTGGCTCTGCGTGAAGTGGCGATTCGATGACGTTGCTGCGTCCTAGGGATTACCAGCTCGCCACCATCAAGGCGTTTCACACGCGCTGGGATGGTGGCGAGCAGCGCCCCATTCCCGCGGTGCTCGCCACAGGGCTCGGCAAGACGGTGATCTTCTCCCACCTTGCGGAGGAGTATCTCTCTGCCAATCCCACGCGTCGCGTGCTGATCCTGGCGCATACCGATGAGCTTGTGCTTCAGGCCGCAGCGAAGATGCGCCAGGTTGCCCCGCATCGGACGGTGGGCATCGTCAAGGCCGAGCGCAACGACGTGAGTGCCAGCGTCATCGTCGCCAGCGTGCAGAGCTTGCGCAGCGAGAAGCGCCGCAATGCCCTGCGTCGCATCGGGCTCATCATCGTGGATGAGTGCCATCACGCCGTTGCCGCGACCTATCGAGCGATCCTCGACCACTTCGCCGGCGCCGATGTGCGTGTCGCTGGCTTCACGGCGACGCTGGCACGCGGCGACAAGCTGAAGCTCAGCGACGTGTGGAGCGAGCCCGCGGCGACGTACGGGATCAGCTTCGGAATCCGGCGCGGCTATCTCCTCGACGTACGCGGGAAGCGCATCGTTATTCCCACCATGGATCTCACAAAGGTGCGCAAGCAGGGGGGGGATTACGCCGAAGGAGCACTCGCTGAGGAGCTGGAGCGCTCCCTTGCTCCCGAAATCGTGGCAGCTCGATACAAGGAGCTTGCCGGCGACCGCAAGGGCATTGTCTTCTGGCCCACCGTGGAGATCGCGGAGCATGGCGAGAAGGCGTTCGACGCTGAGGGGATCAAGTCGGAGACGATCCACGGCAAGTTGGGGCGCGAGGAGCGCCGAGCAATGCTCCGCAGGCTCGCCAGCGGAGAAACACAGGTGGTGCACGGCGTTGCCGTGCTGACGGAAGGTTTCGATGATCCCACGATTTCATGCATCGTCATCGCACGGCCAACGCGGAGTGCACCTCTGTATCAGCAAATGGTCGGGCGCGGTCTACGCCCGAATCTCGCTCTCCCACCCGAGGAGCGTGGGGATTGCCTGGTGCTCGATGTGGTGGGGGCATCCCGCAACCATGACCTTCGCTCGCTCGTGGATCTTTCCGAGGAGAAGCCGAACGACGATGTAGAGATGGATGAGGAGCTGACGCTCCTCGGCATGGAGGAGCTTTGGGAGGAGGAGCAGGAGGAGCAAAACAGTGCTCCCAACTGGCCCGAGGAGGAGCTGTATACGGGGCCGGTGGAGCACGTCGACTTCGATCCCCTGGGGCGCACCACCGCGGGAGCGTGGCTGCACACCTTCGAGAAGCATTACTTCCTCCCCATCGGCCGAAAGGCGTACGTGCTCCTCGTTCCGAGCGAGGAGCCAGGAGCGTTCGATGTGGCGTGGCTGACGAAGACTCCCGGCACCTTCTTCTACTCCTGCGGGAGCAGCTACGCGCAGCGCTTCGGAACGAGGAGAGGCTGCCTCTGCCCCGAGAATCACGTGGGGGAGCAGGGCGGGCTGACGGAGCATCGGGGGCTCTCGCTGGAGATGGCGTGCTCGTGGGCTGAGGAAGTCATGGAGAACGTGGCCGGCAAGGCACTCGCGCATCGCATCGGGGGAGCTGCCGCGGAGTGGCGGAGCAAGCCGGCGAACATCACTCTCCTCCGGGAGGCGTGGGACCTGGGGATCAAGACGAAGGGGATGAACAAAGGAGAGCTGACGGATACAGTCGAAATCCTGACTGCATCGCGTAGGATAGATCCCGTGGTCGCCTTCATGCTTGCGGCCCGGGGAGAGATGGGGGGGTAGGGATGGGAATCGACGTCATCGAGCAGATCCTGAGCAACGTGCCGGAAGGCTGGGAAGCTGGCGAAGGAAGCGCGGAGAGTATCTGCGTGAAATACGTGCGTGCGCTGGAGAAGCGCGTGGAGGCGCTGGGCGGCCATCGCAGCGCGCACGACGGCGGCCAGACGGCGGCGCTCGGGGATTTCTACAGGTGCGCACGTCTTCACGTCACCATGGATAGTTGCGACTCATGGAATGACTTAGTGGATGCGTGGGAGACGTACCACCGGATCAAGCGAGAGGCGAGGTAGGGATGGAAATCGAACAGAAGCACATGGATGCGTATACCAGCGGCAGCACGAAGGATGGGGTGCTGAACTGGGAGAAGCGCGAGGATCGGGACGGGATTCAGGCAGTGCTCAAAGTGGTCGATCCCGCCCCGAAGAGCGCCACGGTTCTCATCGACGCTGACGGGATGCGTTGGGAGCGCAGCGAAGTCGATCCGATGATCTGGCATGAGGGAGAAGCTGCCGCTACCGCGGCGAGCATCATCGAGCGCTGGGGTTTCGGGGAGTGGCAGTGATCCGGGTGACGCGTGACCATCTCGACTGCTTCGAGGTGATGGGCGCGCGCGCCGCGATGTCCGGCGGGGATGGCGTCAGCGCCGGACTCGAAGCCGTGTTCGCCCAGCTTCAGTGCGAGGTGGAGCAGATCGAACTGACGCCGGCCGAGCACGATTTCATCTGGCGCATGAGCGCGAAGGCTGACCAGGCGCAATGGATCAGCGAGCTGTTCCGGGTGTGCAGCGCCGTCATCATGGCTCGCCTGAGCGGCGAGACCGAAGCGCAAGCCACGGGAAGGGCGCCGCGTCATGAAGCTCACTAGTTGTGGATGCGGCCCCGAGCATTCCAAGGATTGCCCTCAGGGTTTGGGTGATTACTGATGAAGCTCAGCCCTGAGGAGCGCTCGGAGATCCTCCTGGCCGAAGCCGGGAGTCGCTCGATGTTCGATCAGAACCGCTTTCGCTGGCCACAGGAACCGGAGCGCATTCAGGCGATCGCTGACACAGTCGAAAGGATTATGATGAGCAAGATGGATGACGTGTCGGACGGCTATCACACCTTCGGGGAGCTGTATGACCATCGGCGGGCGCTGACGGCGGTGCTTGCTGCCGCCGCTGCCGATGCGGGGGACTCGTGGCGAAGCAAGGTGCATCACCCCGATGACGATGAGCCGATGTTTGATGGTCACTTCGTCGTGGGGATCGAGCTTCCCACCGGCACGATCCGTTATCACTACGGGCTCTCGCACTGGGACGATTTCGCCGCGGTTCCTGAGCTGGAGCACGCCCCACGATGGGACGGCGCTGGCCCCGCGGAGACGCTTGCTCGGTGCTTCGAGCTGGCACGAGAGGTGGCGGGACGTTGAGTAGCTCGCTGTTTCCCGAGGAGAAGAGCTTCGGGCACGTCTATAACGGCCGGTACCACCTCCCGCTGCTCCCTGGCGAGGAGGGCACGAAGACCGGTGGAGACTGGGTGCCGCGCGGCCTGCGGCGCACCACGAACCTCGTGGGCGGGATCAGCGACACGAAGGCGCTCGGGATCTGGGTGCTGGAGCAGACGCTCATCGGGCTCGTGCGTCAGCCGTCGCTCTTCGAGGAGCTGGCGATGCTCGTGCACGAGGGCGACTCGCAGGGGGTGAACTGGCGGAAGCTGAAGGAGCACCCGACGCTGCGCAAGGCGCTCAGCGGGACGTGGAAAGACGAAGACTCCTGCATCGCCGGGCGTGCCCGGCATGCGGCCGGCGCCAACGAAGCGCGCCAAGCGGGCATCAACCGCCACGCGGCGTGGGAGTACCGCGGTAAGACGGGCGGGCTCATCGGCACCCCTGAGATGCAGGAGCAGTTGCAGGAGACCGAGCGTCTCCTGCGCGAGGCGGGGCTGGAGCGGATGGCGGGGCTCAGCGAGCGCGTCATCCGGAATACCGAGGTGAATGCCGCGGGGAAGTTCGATGACATCCTGCTCGATCGGAATACGGGCGAGCTGCTCATCGCAGATCTGAAGACGAAAGCGACGGAGTTTTACACGTGGCTCGAAGTTGATGCTCAGCTCGCGGTCTACGCGCGTGCGCAGCACATGCTGAACGAGGCTGGCGATGGCTACGAACGTGGGCCTGCGTCGTACGTGTCGTGCTCGAAGGGCGTGGTGCTGCATCAGCCGAGCGATGGGGGGCCGGCGCGCCTACGGAAGGCCGATCTTGACTTCGGGTGGGAGACGGCGCTCCTCTGCCGCGAGGTGCTCGATCGGCGTAGCTACGGCAAGAGTGTGGCGCGGAAGGCGCTGAGCGAGTGGCCGGGAGAAAATCTCCCCGATCCAGTTGACATCCCGACTGACTCCGACTAGTGTTCTTCTTGTCAGGCAGGGCTTGACTCCCTGAAGAGAAGGCGATTGAGTCGCGCTTCAGGTACAGCACGAAGGGCGGGGGCTTCGGCCCCCGCCTCACACCACAGATCGAGAGAGAGGGCCTAGGGATGGGCTTGCACACACGAGACGCGAATGCGAACTACTCGCGCAAGGTCGATCGGCAGGAGCGCATCAAGCGCGACGTGACCGAAGACGTGCGCAACGGTGACCTGACGCCGGAAGCGGGCGCCAGGATCATCGAAGAGCACCGGAATCGGGGCTGATTCCGATGGCGAAGAAGACCTACGGTCACAGCGTCGAATTCGGCCGGGACGGCGAGCGCGTCAAGGGCACGCGGATTCAGGTGGTGCAGATGCAGAAGCCGCCGAAGAAGGGCGACAAGCAGTACGACTTCGTTGACCCGCAGGGCGGGCGCATCGCCCGCAAGGTGGGCGGCGCACTCCTCAGCGGAATCGCCCGCGCGGCGATGGGACCGAAGAAGTGAAGCCGGACGCCGAACTTCTCGTTCAGCTCACCGGAGCGTCGGAAGGTGAGGCTCGGCGCAAGCTCGCCACTCAGCGCGAGATCACACCGAAAGTTCAGGATCAGATGAACAAGAAGCAGGGCCTGGGCGGGCGCGCCTCGCGCTACGAAAACTGATCTGCTAGGCTCAAAATCGCAACACGGGATCTGGAGCGACGGTGCTCCGGCGGCTACGGCTCATATGGCCCGAGCGCTCCAGATTCCAGCAACATGCAACGTTCGTTCATCGTTTGCTCGAAGGGATTCACCATGACAGATCCGTTCGCCGCTGCCGCCGCTGCCGCCACTGCCGCAGCGACTCAACCCACCTCGCCGGCGCCGGCGCAGGGGCTCATCGATCAGAACGAGGATGGCGGAAGCTCGCTGTTCGGCGGGGAGAAGCTCCCCGGCCTGTTCAACAAGTTCACCATGCCGGGCGAGTGGCGCACCGGGATCATCACGAAGCCCCCGGTGGACCGGCAGTCCCGCGACATGGCCGGCAACCTGAAGTACTGGGACCCCGACAAGAACGAGCCCACCACCGTCAACACGGGGCGCCCGCTCAATGACACGGTGATCGTGCTTCAGACGGAGTACCGATACACCCCCCAGGAGATCGCGGATCGGAACCTCGATCCGATCGACGTGGAGGACGACAAGGGCATCCGCGGCATCTTCGCCTCGGGTGACGAGAAGAAGGCCATCATCAAGGCCGTTCGTGAGTCGCGCCTGCGCAAGGAGAGCGAGATGGTGGGCTGGCGCCTGAGCGGCCGGCGCATGAAGAAGGAGCCGATCCCGGGCACCGGCTTCTCGAAGTGGACGGGCTGGGAGTACAAGCTGGAGCGCGTCTGATTCTCCGATTCGCGCACAGTCGAGGCTGTGCGCGTTTCAGGGAACCGGAAGAGCCGATTCCTCAGGGAAGGGAACAGAGATCATGAAGTTCAGCCTCGACATCACCCACGTCACCGAATCCATCGAGGAGACCGAGAACACCACCGTCGTCAGCGCCTACGGCAGCGCCGCGCTGGTCTCCTACGCCTTCAACGACGTGAAGGAGGAGCTGACGGGCGCCACCGGCGCGAAGTTCGCCGTCGACCTCCGCGACGACAACGACAACGTCATCGCCGCGCTCACCGCTGACGGCGGCACGCTGGTGGACGTGCTGAAGGCGCGTCTCGCCCGCGTCCGTAAGGACGCGAAGCCGGCCGGCGAGTAACAACGATCGCGCAAGGGGGCTCTTCGGAGCCCCCTTCGTCGTATCAGGGATGAGGGATCATGGCAGACGAATTGCGCTGGAGTACCGGCGCAGTCGGGCCGCAGCATCGAGCCGTCATGCGTGGCGGCAAGGTGATGGCGGTCGCGGAGGACACCGAAACGGCGGCGCACATCGTGCGCGCGCTGAACGACAGCCATACCCTGAATTTGGTGCGCGATGGGCTCGATGCGTTGCGCGTTCAGATCATGGTGGGTGCGGCGGCGAAGCCGATCAAGGATGAGATCGAGCGGCTGATGAGGATGGAAAGATGAGCGAGCCCATCATCAACGACGGTGACATTGTGTTCTGCACGATCACCGGTGGCGCCGGCGCCGTCGTCGCGGCAGGGCAGCTCCTCCTGGCCGCCGGCGAAAGGGGCTGGGTCTGGGACACGGGCGTCAAAGAGTGGTGGCGGAAGCGCCACGTCGGCATTGCTGTCTGGTATGAAGGCGTGCTCTCCATCGTGCAGGCCATGCCCGGAGGTGTCGAAATGGTGCCACTCGACGTGACGGGTGGGAAGTACACCATCCTTCGCCCGAATTACAGCACAACGCCGGGATACTGGAATCAGGCGAAGTTGGTGGCGCGCGCGGCGATGGAGTACATCGGCACGCCGTACGACTTCGCCACGTACGCGGCGATCCCGGCGTATCGGCGGGGCCTGCGCACGCAGAGCATCGAGGAAATCATCTCCGGCATCGACACGATGATGTGCAGTCGGATGGTGGATGCGGCTCTGGACTTCGCCCACTACCACCTATTCGATGACGGGCGCCTTCCCGGCAACGTCACCCCGAGCGAGCTGTATCGCCAGCTCAAGCGCCAGGGGGCCACAACGATCGTGAAGGGGGGTTGATCATGAAGCGTGACATCGACTGGCACTGACCACAGGGTTGCACTCAAGCCAGTTGAGATGTAAACTGGACTTGAGCCGGCCCCGTGGACAACACACCGCCTGCGGGGCCGGACCCCCAATCTTGAAGGGAATGAAATCGTGAAGATTCGCGGACGCGGCGTGCTGGTGCCGATTCTGGTGCTGGTCAACGGTGCCGCTGTGTGGGGTCAGACCGGGTGGGCTCTCGATCACATCGTGGATGAGGCGTGGGTTTTTGCCGCCTCGCTCACCCTCTCCCTGATGTTCTCCTTCGCCATCGAGAGCATCGGTGTCTACCTCGCCATGATGGCTGACGCTGCCGATGAGGTGGGTCTGCCCAGCGGCGGCAAGCGCCTCGGCTCCTACGCGGTGGGCCTGTTCTCGGGTGCGCTGAACTTCTCGCACTTCCTCGGCGTGACCTTCGCCGCCGCGGTCGCCTTCGGCTTCCTCAGCGCCATCTCCCCCTTCCTGTGGGGCATCTACGCCAGCGTGAAGCGCGGGCGCGCCGTCGCCCCGTCGCGTCGCTTCTGGCACCCGCGCAAGAGCATCACCCTGCTGCGCTACGCGGCGTGGGAGGGTATCGCGGATGAGGATGAGGCGCTCAATCAGATGCGCAATCTTCCCGCCTCGCGCCCCTCGATTCACGTCGATGCCGAGGTGGGGGAGACCTTCTCCCTCGCGGAGCTGACGCAGCCCGCCGAGCTGGCCGAAGCGCCTGTCTCGCCGGCGCCGATCGGCTCGCGCCCCTCGCGTGCGAAGTGGGATGCCTCGAAGGTGATCAGCATGATCATGGATGGCGAGCCCCGGGCCAACGTGCTCGCCGCCACCGAGGTCTCCCCTGCGACGTACGGGCGACTCGTCAAGGTGGCGCGCATGCTCATCGCAGACCCGCGCGCCGTCATCGACCACCGCGCTGAGAAGCTCGCTCCTGAGCACATCGCCGCCATGCGCGAGCTGGTGGGACGATGAGCGATCGCAAGGTGACACAGGGGATGGTGCAGTATGCGCGCAACCAACAACTCATCATCAGGGAGTACTGGCGCGCCGGCACCATCACGCTCGAAGAAGCGGTGACCGGCTGCAACGCCTACAGCGATTGGCTCGGCATCGCACAAGTCAACATCATCAGCTTCCTCACGAAGCCACGATGAACGCCGAAGCTCGCGTAGCCCTCTGGTATTTCGTACTGGGGGGCTACGGTTCGCTCTGCTTTATCCTCTCCGCATTTCTCCTCACTGAACTTGTGTGGAAGATCAAAGACCGCAAACGAGGGAGACACCGTAAATGAAGAACGTACGCGCGATAATCGCGCTCCTCCGGTTCGTGTGGCTGCTGGCTCAGCTCACCTACCGATTCTGGAGCGGCCGGCCGATGGATGGTCAGCGCAAGACGAACGCCACGTTCCGCAGGCGCGCCACGCGCTCGCTCGATGAGAGCGGCACCGCGCTGAAGTGGGAGATGCTCGCCGGCTATGAGCGTCTCCTGTGGCGTCTCGCGGTCTCCTACGCCCTGCTCCTCTCCTTCGTTCTCCTCGTGCTCTCCCTGTTCGATCTCGCGCGCCCGGTGCTCCTCTGGCACGTGAGCGTCGTGGGAGCGCTTCTCATCGCTCGCTTCGTGCGCCGGCGCGTACGGGATCACGGGTATCGACTCCCGATCCCCACCCGCATCGAGCGCGAGCTTCTCCCCGAGGAGGAGCTGCTCCAGCTCACCGCGGGAGAGCAGATCGAAGCCGAGAAGGTGGAGACGCGCTGGGGGATTCGCTGGGTGGAGAAGGATGGTCGGCTGGAGTGGGAGAAGGAGAAGGTGTTCCCGGTGGGGCGCTCCATCGCCGCTCAGCTTCAGGTGGCATGGACGGAGCAGGAGATGCGAAGGCACATCTCCATCCCCCGCAACTACAAGGATGAGAGCGGCGGCAAGGTGGAGATCCTCCTCCCCGCCTCCTTCACCGGCGTTGACATCGGAGCGCAGACGCGGCTGGTGGGCACCGTGGCGAAGAAGCTGGGGATCAAGGAACCGGTGGCGAACTGGCAGATCGAGGGCAGCGCTCCTCGCGTGCTCATCGGTCAGCCTCCTGCTCCCCCGAAGCTCGTGCTCTTCCGCGACGTGCGCCACTTCTTCGAGGCGGCCGAGCCCTTCTCCCCCTTCTACGGAGTGATCGCCGGGGGAGAGGGCCTGCACATCGGGATGCACTCCGACACTCCTCACATGGCGCTGAGCGCAGGGAGTGGCGCCGGCAAGAGTGAGATGATCAAAGTGCTCCTGATGCAGGCTCTCCACTGGGGCTGGAGCGTCGTGATCCTCGACTGGAAAAACGAGAGCCAGGAGTGGGCGAAGGGATTGCGGGGAGTGCGCTACCACTCCACCGAGGAGAGCATCCACGATGCGCTCATCGCCATCGGGGATGAGGTGGATGCTCGCAAGAATGCTCCTCCCGGCACGAAGCACAATCCCATCATCGTGGTGTGCGAGGAGTGGAGCATGACCAGCGATCTCCTCTCCGAATACTGGGGAGCACTCCGGAGCACCGCCGATCCCGAGGAGCGCAAGCTCATGCCCACGCGCTCGCCGGCGCTGACGGCAGCTAAGAAGGTGGTCTTCACTGGCCGCTCGCTGGGCCTATTCCAATTGCTGGTGGCCATTCGATTCAGCGCCCGAGTAACGGGAGGGAATGCCGATCTGCGCGAGTCATTTCAGGTGATTTTGATGGCTCGATGGAAGATCCAGACGCAGAAGATGCTCGCCGGAAACATCAAGCCTTTCCCCGCGAACAAGCCGAAGGAGGTGGGTCGCTGGGTGGTGGTTGCCGGCGAGGAGGCGACCATTATGCGTGCCCCCCTGGCGACCGATGATGAGGCGCGTGACTGGGCCACGTCAGGGGTTCTACCTCCTCTTTCTCCCTTTAGCGAGCGTTACAGGGTATCGCAGGGGCAGGAGGGTAACATGCGTCCTACCCTGGGGGATCATCCTGCCCCCGAGGTAGCTGGGGATAACAGGAATGGTCTGCCGGTGCTCGAAGCTGAGGTAGTCGAGATCCAACCCAGGAAGCTCACTGAAATGGTAAATGATCTTCAGGATACGGTGGATGACAAGCTGACTCTGAAGATCCTTCGCAAGGCCGCCAGCGACAAAGAGAGTGGCTTTCCGCTTCCTGTGGGAATGGGCGCACATGGGGCCTATCTTTACGATCCTGAAGCAGTTAGGATCTGGACTAGAAAGCGTTATGCGACGCGCATGGCTCGGAGTGCACGATGACTGAATACTGCAATGGGCCTGGTCACAAGGAGGTCTTCAGTACGAAGGATCTCGCCCGGGCGGCCATGCGCACGCGCAAGAAGCCCGGGGGTAAGGCGTATCGGTGCCCCTGGGGGGATCACTTTCACTACACCTCTCACAAGAAGCCGAGGAGACAACGATGATCAAGATCCGGGAAGAGACGCTCCTGGCGCTCCGGTCGGGGCTGGAGCACGCCCTGCGGGAGATGGCGGCGCACGGGGAGATTCTCCTGATCGTGAAGGAGGAGCCGAAGGAGATCGGGAGCGCGGTCTATGACATCGATGGCGACCGCTGGGAGAAGTTCTCCGATGGCTGGAGCATGGGGGCCGGGCCGCGCGATCCCTGGGAGCACGTGCAGGACTTCGGCCCGATCACCTGGGAGAGCTACCGATGAGTCGGCGGAAGGGCGGGCTCTACGTCTGGCGCGTGAATAAGCCGCATGCGCTCCTCGGTTGGCCCATCATCGGCCGGCACTTCGGATACGCCGGGATGACGAACAGCTTCTATCACCGCGAGAAGCAGCACCTCGAAGGGAGCATGACCTACGGGAAGGTGTCGGCGCGTTGGAGCGACCTTCGCCCGAAGGTCTACCGCATTCCGCTCCCGAACTTCATCCTCCACGGCCGGCACCGAAGGAAATTCACCTTCGCACTGGAGACGCTGATGATCGCCGTGCTCTGCCCGGTTTACAACGTGAAGCAGCAACCCCCGTGGAATTTCCGCAAGATCCCACCGGCGCGCGCGTACGCGATGCGGGCGGCCAGGGATAGCTACGGGCGGGGATGGAAGATCATTTGCTCGATCATGCGGTGGACTGTGAACGCCGTCGTGATCGCAATTCTATTCGGGAGCTGGTGGCTGACGCGATGAAGCCGAGCTATACGCAGAGGCAAGCTCTCCTGGCCGCACTCGATGGCGATCGCATCGTGCGCTTCCTTCCTGGGAGCAGTGCCTCACGCATGCGCAAGAACATGATCGAACGAGGGTGGATCACTGAGGATGGCGAGGTGACCAACTATGGCGAGGTAGCCGTGCAGATCGGGCCGCGCCTACGCCACGCGCTCCCAGGCAACGGCCCGTGGAAGATCGATGAACACTGCCCCTCGCACCTGCACAACACCACCTATGCAGCGCGTGGCGTGCTCATCGTGCGTGGACAGAAGGTCGGCAAGTTTCCGAAGTGCATCTGCCCGCGGGCGCTCGCGCTGTGGGATGAGATGCGCCTGAAGGCAAACGCCAAATACCGCAACCGAGCGGCGCTCCCGCATTGGTGGCAGGGACCGTGGAGGATCCTCGATGAATGCCCCGCCAGCGGACACAACACTGAGCGCCGTGCGTTGAAGCCCGGCAAGGGGCGGCCGGCGTGCATCTGCCCGCGAGCTGAAGCCTTGAAGGCTGCATACCGGCAGAAGAAGAACGCGAAGCGGCGCGCCGAGTACGTGCCCGTGGAGCGCCTGAAGGCGGTAGTGCTCAGCGCGCCGACCAACGGAATCGGCGTAACGCTCTATCGCGCTCCCGATTTCTCCCGGGGCAAATGCAAGGATGAAAGGGAGCTGTTTGACCAGGCTCTCACGAGCCGCAACCGTTCTGTGCAAGATGCGGCAATCAGGGTGTGCCGCGGTTGCTCCGTCGTGGAGCAGTGTGGAAACTGGGTAATACAAGAAGAGGGCGATAAGCCCGGAGGATTCGGCGGTGTCTGGGGTGGGCTCAGTCCGCAAGACCGGAAGGAGAGACATGACAGAGCAGAGCGTAATCCCGTACACGCACCCGAATCGAGCGTTCGGGGTGCTTCGGGGGCCGGTGCACGAAGTGCGAGCGGAAGCGGCGCGGCTGGAGCAACGGGGGAAGATTCGGGTGCTCGGCCAGGGAGTGGTCTACCGCGACGCAGGGCGTTCCCTCATCGCAATACCCTACGTCCCGCTCACTAAGCGGACGCCGGCGCAGCGTCGCTCCCTGCGCGACCGCATGCTCATCTGGAGTGGGTACGGGGTGATCGGGCTCGGCACGCTGACTGCCCTCCTGGCCGCCCTCTGGCACGTCCGCTACATCGCGCTCGCCGGCGTGGGACTCGTGCTGCTACCCACGGCCATCGTGTGGCTCTACCGGCTGTTCACCACCGGGCACGCGTGCAAGGGCCTGCACTGCGCCGATTGCCCCTCGCACAAAGGTTAGACCCTGTAACAAGTTGACATCTCGACTGGCTCCGGTAGGCTATGGGTATCGGCAAGCCACGAAGACGAAAGGCTGATCGCATGAGCAAGCAGGGGAAGAGCAAGTACGCGGCGAAGGGTCGCGGGGACTCCTACGGCACGTGGAAGGACGGCGTTCAGCGGAGCGCCGAGACTCTCGCCGGCCGCAAGGTCGAGAAGCTGATCCAGTCGTGACCGGTCGCCACCGCAGCAATCGGATCAACACGAACGCGGGGGGCGAGTACTCCCCGCGCCACGCCGCTGGTCCCCGCGGTTGGGATCAGGCGCCGGTGCTGAAGCGCAAGAAGAGGGGACGGTAGCCGATGGCCAACACCGGCGGGTGCTCGAAGTGCGGGCACGAGAAGAAGTGCAGCACCAACGAACCGTGCACGAGGTGGGTGCGAATCCCGGAGAAGAATCGGGACAGGCTCTGTAGGTGCACGGGATGAGCAGGGAGAAGCGCCACGTGAAGTGGGACGTGCGCCACGGCCCGAAGGGAACGGTGGTCACGCGCACCGAAGTTCAGCGCACTGCCTCCATCGGTAAGACGACTACGAACATTCGGACGCAGAGCGTTCGAGTCGAGACAAACTGAACACGAAGAAGCGCGACGCTCGATCGAGCGTCGCGCTTCTGTCTGTGCCGATCAGATGCGCTTACCCACCTCGGCGCGCGCCGCGTCGATCGTGCTCTGCGAGAGCTTGCCGGAGACGCTCCGCTTGATCCAGCCGCCGAACCAGCTCGCGCCCGCGGCAATCAGGCTGTACGCCGTGACTTCGAGCGCGTCGGGCAACTCCGGCACGAAGTCGGTCACGGTGCCGGCCAGGAGGGACTGGCCCACCAGCGCCACCACCAGCACGCCGAATGCACCGGCCTTCACCTTCGCTTCGGTCACGGTCTTCTTCAGGTCGCTCATCCCTGCTCCTTCTCATCTGCGCACTGGGTCTCCAGTATCGCAACCTTCGAGTCGCGCTGCGCGCGTCCCGCGTCTGTGGTGGGTGGAGCGATTACGTACGCGTGCAGGTCGCTCCGCAGCGCCTCGCAGAGCTTGCGCTCTGCGTTGATGCGCGCATTTTCGGCCAGGAGGTAGGACACCAGCACCGATAGCGCGCACATGCCGAGCATCGAGAGCCAAAGCTTCCACCCGGGCTGTACCCTGCTCATCGAATCACCTCGACAATGATCACTGCCGCGGCGAGGATTCCGGCTCCGCTGGCTGCGATGGCGAGGCGCCCGTACCACCCTGAGCGCGGGCGCGGAGTGCGAGGATTTCCCCGATTCCCGGCACCCCGATAAGGCTCCCACCCAGAAGGAGAAACCACTCGTTCACCGTACCCGGTGGCACGAATAGGGCCTGATGGATAATAAGCCCCCATCCTCCCAAATAGGAGATCACGTCGCGTGCCATCGTGACCCACGAAGGGAATCGACTCGTGCTGTTCGCGCTCACTCATGCCTCGCCTTCCCGCCCTTCATCCCCGATCGGTGGATGGATGGATTAGCCGAGCCCGCCGAGCACGTTGCGGATGGCTTCCTCGGTGCGCGCCTGCACTTCGTCCCCCGTGAGCGTTCCCGCGGGGAGCCCGGCGAGGATGGCCTGTGCGAGCGCGTTCACGTCGACCGTGGCGGAGGCGGCGACCGCGGCGAGGATCTCAGCCTTGTCGGGATCGTCCTGCGTCACCTTGACCAGGCCCGCCTGCGCGGCGCTGCGCGCCTCCGCGGCGTACGTGCGCGTGTTGATGCCGGCGCCGTAGATGTTGGTGACGTAGGTGCGGAAGAGCCACTTTCCGTCAGCGTCGTTGGAGTCCGCGGGCGCGGGCATTGGAGCATCGGCCAGGGCAGCCCCGAGCGCCGCCTTGCCTTCGGCGCTCTTCGCCCACGCCGTCATCTCTGCTGCATTCATGTCATCTTCTCCCTGAACTGCCGCGAGGATTCCCCACGGCGAGGTGATCTTCTCTGGATTGCCGGGCGCCGCGCCGCTGCCGTAGCGCAGCGAGACGTGTCCGTGCGTGTCGTGGGGATCGCTTCCGGTGTAATCGCGCCACTCGCTGAAGCCCCACGAGCGCGAGGTGATCTGCCCATCGCAGATCATGTTCTGCACGCGCACTTCAGTGCCGGCCGCAGCGCGCTTGCGGATGATCTCGAAACAGCGGAAGAGCGTCCACCCTGGCCGCTTCAGGTCGCTGTCTACGTCTTCGGCGTGGACTTCGTTGATCGTGTCGCTGTCTTCGTACGGCGTCGCTCCGGTCTCATCCGGGTTGTGGTCGCTCGATCGGGTGCTGTGCTCGCTATCCCCGATCGAACCGTCGCTTGCCTTGTCTCGGTTCGGAAACGCTGCGTTGAATTCGTTCCGAAGGGAAACTGCCGCTGGCGTTCGCTCCCATGCCATCCTCGGTACTCCCGTCATGTCTGCCCATATGTCGTCCGAGCGCACGGCGCTCTGTGACACGTCGATGCCGGCGATGGGCGATACCCGATACTGCATCACTGCCAGCTCAGCCCAACCCCCGTACCCAGCATCCCACAGGGGAGAGGTGTCGCCGGGGTAGGCGGCCTGGTAGCCGTCATTCGGGGCAGCCCAGAGCCACGGTGAGCGGTCGGCGCTGGCCACCAGCCACCCATGGGTCTCCTGCCACCAATCGCCTGTGTACGTGACGATGGGGCGCCCCAGGAGCTGGCGCATGCGCTCAATGTAGTCGTGATAGATCGACACATCGGGGATACCCCCCACGCTGCCGGAGGTGGCTTCGATGTCCACCACCACCGCGACCCCCGGCACATTCAACCCTAGTAGCGCCATCTGCCGATAGGCGTAATCTGCCTGCGCGACGCCCGATGCGTCGCCGGTGAGCCAGTGAAAGCACGACAGTTTCTTGCCGGCGGCCCGTGCTTCGCGCACGTACTGATCGGCGCGCGCGTGCACAGTTCTCTGCCCGACTCCATGCGACGTCTTGACATTGATGCCGTCGATCCCCGCGACCCAAAGCTGAGCGCTGGTGATCCCCGCTTGATACGACGCGATATCTGCAATATGGATCGTCATTAGATGTCAACGCCGGTGTCCGCGACCGCAATCCCCAGATCGACCACGAAGAGGTTGATACCAGGAGAGTCTGCCTGAAGCGATGCGGTGATTGCGCCGGTTACAAATCGAGCGCTGAGCAGGAAAGATCCCGTCACGTCGGCGCTCGGATGCACGAGAGCGATTATCGGGGGGTACGTGTCATCCGAGGTGGAGTTGGCGGCAGTCAACTCCGATCGGCCGATTTCGGTGGATGCGGTGGTCGCTGCGGCGCCCGTCAGGTCCTGCCGAATGTCCGCGGTGTAGTGATCGGAGGCGCCTACCGAGGTAGTGATGCTGAGTCGGATGTTCGCAGCCACAACGGCGTACGTGCGTCCATTCTTCAGCGCCACGCCATCCACTCGCAGATAGCCCGTGTTTGTGGTGGAGAGTGCCTTATTAGAGCCCCGGTTTCCGAGAGCGATGATGCCCAGCGGATAGGCGTCATTCAAGTCATCGGCACTGAGGGGGCGCCCCACGAACCAACTGTCAATTGCCATAGCCTTACCTCCCTGCCGTAGTGATGCGATAGATGGTTACCGGCGAGCCCGCGGGAATCGACTTCACGACGCCGTTCACGCTGCGCACTACGGTTGCTGTCTGCACGTTCGTCGTGCTGGTGACGTTGGTTAGTGTCATCATTTCGCCTGCGATCATGATGGCGAAGGAAACGAACACACCACCGAGCAAATCAGCCGCGGTCGCCCACCGCGCCGAGCCCGCCGCGGTGGTGAACGTCAGCGACGTCGCCGTGCTGTTCGCGGCGCCGCATGTGGTCGCGGTGGCCTGCGCGCGCGCGATGGAGAAATTCGACAGGTAATTGCGCCAGAACGTATACGAAGTGCCGTTGAAGTTCAGTGTGAAATCTTTGTTGCTGAGTGTCTCCTGGTAGCCCTGAATGAGTTGTTCGACCGGCCCTGGCTTCTGCCCCGCGGGCATGTTCGTGATCTCCAGCCAGCGCCCCACGTCAGCCGTGAGAAGCTGCTGCGCGATCGTGCTGGCGAAGAGCGTCTCCTGCCGCTGGAGCATCACCATGATGTTCGGGAAGCGCGCCCCCGGATCGGTGCCCAGCGACGCCAGCTCGCCCGCGATGGTGGCTGTCTGCTCATCGGTGGCCACGTTGAATTCGCCGCCCCCGAGCACCGTGCCGATGGAGTCTGTCCCATACCGGCCAGAGGTAATGACCTGTCGAGAAGAGCCGCCCCCTGGCCGAGAAACGGTGATGTCGTTCATCACGCCGTTGCTGTCTCGCGTAGGCTTCGGAGTGGCGGCGAGCTGCGATCCCGTGTCGTGCTGGAGCGTTGTCACCTTCGGGGCGATGCCGATGCGCGAGCGCGTGATGTAGGTGAGCGCGTTGCCGCGCCGGCGCGAGCCCACGAGAATTCCGCCATCTACCGCCGCGCCATCGTAAAGGTTGTTAAGAACTGTGTCGACGCGCTGACGACCAACGGGTGCCGTTTCGTAGTACCAGCCGTCAAGCTCGGGGACAATGCCTTCCTGTTCGCACAGGCGCCGATATCGATCCCCGAATAGCTCCCCGATGTAGGCGTTGGCCGCATTGTAGAAATCATCGTTGACAAACGATGTGGTGGCCGTATCGAGCACGACGTGCGCAATGAACATGTCTGTATTGTTGGAGCTGCCATTGACGGTGAAGCCCACGAAGCGCCCGACGCTGCCTGCGATGGTGCCCGAGCCACCGAGGAAGTTGGAGGCGCCCACCTCCACCCACGCGAGCGCCCACGCGATATTCGCGCCCGAGGTGGTCAGCTCGATACGCATCGAGATCCAGTTGCGCATATCTACGCCACCGGTGAGATACGACGAAGTCAGCAACGATGTGCCATCGGGCGCGAAGGCTCGGATGGTGAACGACGATCCATCGGTTTCGAGGCGCCACCACTTGACAGTGCTCGATCCGGTCACCTGCCCGCTGATCACCTGAACTGTGGTGACGGGCAGGGTGCCCATCTTGAAAAACCACAGCATCGAAGCGGTGCCGGTGATCGACGTGATCCGAGGCTCGCCGCGGATGAAGGCGCCACCGTTCTGGAATTGCGCCGCCCCGTCCGATCCCGGCAAATCGTCATCGGCTTTGAACGTGACGAACTTGACGCTCGCCGCTTTAGTGTTCGGGGATGCGGCGCTGGCCCACGTGCTGCCGGCGCCATCCTGAAACGTCCAATAGCCCTTAGGGTTGAGCGCGATGCGATTCTGGTAGATCGGGGAGGCGAGCGGCGTCTGCGACGTTTGCAAGCGCTGGATGAGATCAGCCGCATGCACGCGCACATACATGTCCTTACCAGTGCTATCCCACTCCTGCGGCAGGCTCTCCAGTTCTCCCCAGAATCTAACGGCATCCGACGTGACGTAGCTGCCGGTGCCCAACTGCGTGAAGGTGTTGCCGAGCCCGTCAGCGAACACCTCAGTGCCCACGCCGAGCGCTCGGAAGTTGGCTTCAGCCACCAGCGTGCCACCGCTCCCGAAGAAGCCGTTATAGATGCGAGTGGCGTAGATCTTGCCGCTCCACGTGTGCCATCCGGTGAACAGCCCGGTGCCGCCCCAACCGCTACCAATTTCGAGGTTGCCCGTACCGCTGAAGATGGGGGCAGCGCCGAAGGTGGTATTGACCGTTTGGCTGAGGAGTGTCCACGTGCCGTCAATCGTGGGGGCAGTGTAGAACGATGACGTATATCCGCCGAGCCCGTTGTTGACGTCGAAGGTCACTCGCACTGCGAGGCGCCCCGTGGCGACCGGGACACTCGCGGAGTTGGATGTGAGCCCGGCGCCGGCGTTGCCGGTGGGGCTGAACGTGAAGCAGAGCTGCCCGTAGGTGGAGATGGAGAACGCCCATGAGAATTGCGTGCTCGTGTCGCCCGACTTACTCATGATGATGGTGCGATCCCGATTACTGTTCTCCATGTCCCTTACGGGCACGAACCAGGAGGCGGGATCGATCTCAGCCATGATGTCAATGTCGCCAGTGATATCGAGCTGTGCCTTATCCGCTGACACGAAGTAGTTGGGTCGATCGTATCCGGGCGCATAGAAGTAGCCATCAGCCGCCGCGGGGATGACGAGTCGAAACTGCGTGTAGAGCGGGAGCTTCTCGAAGTACGGAGAAAGGGGGTTGTCGTCGGTGTATTTGCCGCGATCGGCTGCCAGCTCCCCGCCGTTGTTCAGCATGAAATCGCACGTCGTGGGAGGCATGCGCCCCATGATGTCCCGGCGCCCGCGCGTGATGTTGATGCTCTCGTTCGATCCCCGAATGTCGTCAGTAACATCGGTCATCACGCCATCGATGAGCATGTGGGCCAGTACCGGGTTAGCGTCAATAGGAAACGCCATGCTCAGCTCCCAAACGTATTCTGTACGCTACCGCCACCAACGCGATGAACGATCAGCCGAATCGACTCGGAGAGGAATTGCTCCAGCGCCGAGCCCCCGCCGACCCAACGCGCTTCGAGCACCATGTTATCGGCCAGGGGGGTGCCCCCACTCGACTGCTGTTCCGCCATACGCTTCGAGTCGCCGGCGCTGTGCACGCGCGTGCCCGGGGGGAGGTCGAGCAACTCCGGCCCGCCCTCGCCGGTCCACGTGAGCCCGTCACCCATCGAGCCGTTAGCGGCGCCGGTGATGCCGCCGTGCGCGTATTGCTTGCGAATCGAAGCCGCCGCCTTGCTGACGTTCGTCACGCCGGTGATGCGCATGGCGATGGTGACGGCGCGTGGAATGTCGTTGGCAGCGTCACGAACACCGTAGAGCGCCCTCCTGGCCGCCGCAGCGCCTTCGACCTTCGCATTTGCCTTGTACGTCTTGGCGAAGCTGTTACCGGCTTTCTGCGCCGCCCCGAATTGCTTCTCCAGTCCATCGATGGCTTTATCGGTCAAGCCCGCGGCACGCAGGGTAGCGCGTAGCGCCGGCGTCATTTTGCCGTTGAACGTCGCGCCCAGCTTACCCACGTTGGATTCGAGCGAAAGCGCCGCCATGGCCTGCTTCTGGAGCGCCGCCTGCGCTGCGTCGCTACTCTCCCCGTGCTCCTTCGTGGCTTTGGCGGTTTCTTCCTGCGCCTTGCGCAGCTCGCGCTGTGCCTTCAGTACGCCGAAGACTGGATCGGTTTGTGCCGTCAGCTCATCGCTTAGCCCAGCGAGCGCGTTCTGCTCCCCGCGGGCGGCGCGCTCGGCGTTGCTCATCTCCTCCGCGACGTTGGAGGTGCTGCCCGCCATGTCGTCGCTGGCGTCTGCCGCGTCTTTGTAATGCTTGCGCAGCAATGGAATCAGGGGGCCGGTGATCCATGGATTGTTGGCCAGCTTGCCGAGCTGATCGAGCGTCACGCCGGTGTACCGCAGGAGATCGGCCATGGCGCCAGCCACAAGTCGAAGATTGTCAGCCGCCTCGGGACCGCCGCTCGCCAGCGTCTCCACCATGTCGCCCACGCCATCGGTCACCAGCCTCAGGCTGTCTCCCAGGCCATCGAGCGCAGGACCTGAGTCTTTGGCGACGTTCACACCCATATCCACCAGGCGCTCACCCGCCTGCGTGATGTTGCGCGTGAACGGCACTACATCATCGGAGAGCGCATCGAAGGCCGTTCCCAGCTTCGTCGCTACGCGGTCGCCAGCATCTTCGAGGATGCCGAGAGAGTCACGAATCGGGCCGCGGAAGACTGCCGCCTCTTTGGTGAGCGCGCCCATGAATTTCTGTGACGCTTGCTTGCCGGCATATTCAAGATTCTTGTCGCCCTTGACCGCAAGCATCACGCCGGCGCCGATCACTCCGGCGCCGATCCCGCCAGAGAGCGCAGCCCCGAGAGCCTGAATGAGCACAGGTCCCGCCACCGCGCCGGCGGCGCCACCGATGATGAGCCCCACGTGATTACCGGCCGCGGTGGCGATGGGCGCACCGGCAGTCTGGAGCATCCCACCCAGCTTCGACATGAAGCCGATGGCAATTTTCGGATCGGGCGTGAGATCGAGCATCTCCGAGAGCTTGATCTTGTGCGCCTTCTGCGATGCGCTCAGATCAGACTGAATCCTCGCCATTGCCTTGCGAATGTCGATGCGCTGCGCTGCGTCGTCGGTATTCGCAAGCGCATGCGCGAGCTGCCCGAGCGCCGCCTTGCTCGTGGCGATCGACGTATCGAGCCGAGCCAGATCCGACTTCAGGTCGGCGCTACTCCGACCCATGCGAGTCATCGCATTGCCAGCCTTATCGCTGGCGGTCTCTACGTCATGGAGCCGCTCTTTGGTTTCGGTGAAGCCCCCGGTATCCTCTTCAGCTTTGACCTTGATGACGATTTCATTACCCGCCACCGCGCACCTCGCTTTCGATCGTCAACATGCGCATCAGGTCTGAATCCTCGCTCTTAAGCTGAGAGGGGAGGCAGCCGAAGCGATCGCACTGCGCAAGAACCCACATCGCTTCGGCTGCCTCAGGTGGCAGGGTTATGACGTTTCCATCGGAATCGATAGCTCCACGTTCTCCACCTCCGGTAACAATTCGCCACCGTTGGATCTCCGATCTAAAGGGGCGCTGATCCCGCGCGAGGCGCGCATCCACTCCACGATGATCAGATTCTTTGCCGGCGCTTCGAGACGCGCGAAGACTTCCTCCGCGGTGACCGGGAGAGGAACGGGCTCACCATTCATCTCCAGATTCCACGAGACGAGATGCTGGGCCAGAAGCTCAGCCTCGCGCTGAAGGTCGCACGTGCTCATCTCCAGCACGATGGAGATGGGGGCGCCGCGCATGGTGACGATCGCCCCCTCCCAATCCGTATCAGTGAAATCGAGCGTGAACTGTCGACTGATCTCGAATCCCATCCCAGGATCTCCTTACGACCAGGTCGGAACGGTGCCATCGGCGAGCACGCCGGGAACCGTTGCCGTCAGCGAACCATCCGCGCCGCGCGCGAGCTGGTAATCGGTGTAGAGCATCTCAGTGGCCAACGTCTGGCCGGAGATGGCGAGCGTCTGCGTGCGGTTCACGCTCGTGCTGCTCACGGTCTTGAAGACCGCGTGGGACATGTTCGATGCGTCGTTGAAGGCGGCCAGGGAGAGCGTCGTGCTGGCATCCGCGAGGAGAAGCTGCCGCTCGATGGCGCTCTTGTTCACGCCGGTGATGTCCTGCACCCCACGGGGCGTGGCGAACTGGAGAGAGTTGACATCGTTGGAGATGTCACGCGGGGTGCCCGACGCGTCATCGATGGTCGTGGTGAACGGAAAACCAGGCTCCTTAGCCATGATTAACCCCTTTCTCGCATTTCTTTCATGGATTCGAGGGATTCGCCCATGTCATCCACCCAGCTTTGCGGGCGCAGGCGGCGCGTGGGAGTATCGAGCGGATTGCCGCGGAAGTCGCCGCCCTTGATGAGGAAGAATGGCTCGCGCATCAGCGACTTGCGGTGCTCACTGAAGCAATCCTGGCCGGCGTAGAAAGTGAACGTCAGAATGTCAACATTCTGCGTGGCAGTGAACGAGCGCCCCGAGTGCAAGCGGATATAGGCCGCTTGCTTCCGACCCAGCTCGGTGCTGAGATCGATGACGGTTTTCCACCCCTTTTCTCGATTGGGGCAGTCCACCTCAGCGCACGTCGCCGGACGCGTGAATTTCTTCGTTGGCGTGGCGATTTCGTACGTCTTGTATAGTTCAGGCCCGACGCGCGGGAGAATACGGAAAGGTTCAGGCATCGCGCACCTCCACGCCCGTCAGCTTTACGGTTGCATCGCTCACGCTAGCGACGCGAGCTGCATCGGCAGGAGATTGCTTGAAGGGGAGCTGCTGGCAGCGGAACCATACCGCTATCACCTTTCCCTCATGCACTTCTACGTCAAGCTCGCCCGATCCGTGGATCGTGCCGCCGTCGCCATAAAAGCGCGACGGCGCGGCAAGCTTTTGCTTCTTCCGCCATTTGTTAGCGAAATTCATCACTGGTGCCACCCCGCTTCGTAGCGGACGAAGTTGATCCCGAACACTGCGTTCGTGAAGGTGCCGGTGCTGACGGCGCGCACGTAGCGACGTACGGTCGCGGTGCTGGTCTGCCCCGCGGTGATGCGCTGCCCCGCGTACGGGCCGGCGCCCGAAACGGCCGCGAAGGTGGCGCCCGAAAGGTCGGCCCACGTTGCGTTATCGGCGCTGTCTTGAATCTTCAGCGTGATGCTGGTGCCGGTGAAGGCGAACACGTGCAGGTACGCGGCCCACCCGAACGAGAAGCTGATCGGCAGCGCTGCGAGATCCACGCTGGTGCCGTTGCCGGCCGCGCCCTGCGTCACCTTGCCGCCGAGGAGGTTGCCCCACTCCAGCCCGAAGCCGTTGGCGTTGCCCGTCACCCCGAAGGTGAAGGAACCATCAGCGGCGCGCGCGCCGTCATAGTTGAGCTGCTTTTCGATCATGCTCGCCGCGCAGCTCCCGTTTGCGGTACCGCGGCAATACGTCGCCTGCCGGTCGGCGGTCGGTAGCGTCTTGTGCGAGCTGTGCGCGGTGTCCGCGGCGATCCCGGGATTCCAAAACGCGGTGTACGTCATGGCGCCGTCGTGCACCAGTCCGATGCGCTCCTCGGCGCTGCGGTTGATGCCGGCGACCGCTTGCACGCTCATCGGGCAGGAGATGTTGCTGAGCGAGCCGATGTCCCCCGAAACGTCAAGGCCATCGATCCACAGCGCATCACCCATTCCGGGTTGTTTGGCCATTACGCCACCTCGTCTAGTTGATCATTAAGAAGTAGGGGAATCATCAGATCCATGGTGCGAAAGACCTTCTTGTCCTGCTCCATGTACCCGGGCTGCGCATTCAGCTTGTCGCCATCCATGCCGTAGATGTCAACGCAGCGCACCAGCCCACCGAGCGTGAAGTTTCCCACGAGCGCCTGAAAGTAGGTCATGGTGGCGTTGATGATGGCGGGATCGATATCATCGGCGGGCTCGCTGAACGCGTTGAAGAAGATGCGCCCATCGATTTGCCACCGCATCGAGGCGCTTTTCAGGCCACTCGATGCAATCGTTGTGACCGGCCCGGCCATGAGAGCCAGTGTGACGGCATCGCCCAATTGCGGAGCACTCTTCGGTTCGTGGCCATTCACGTTGGTGAACAGCCCCGTCTCCATCCCCAGAGAGATGAGCTTCCCCATCACCAACCTAGCGTCGGTCATCCCATCCTCCCCATATACGTCACCACAACGCCTTGCGCGATGACGCTGGCGCGAGCCTCGATCTTCCCCACCATGAAGCGATAGGTGCGGTAGCCCTTGAATCGAGTCGTCTTATTGCGCGAGCCGATGCCTTCGAGCCAATACCCGTAGATCACTTCCTGATCCCAGATTTTCCATCCGGGCGCTTCCTTCGCAGCAACGTTCTTGAATCGGTAGAATGGCGTCTGCTTCTTGAAGACATCATTCATGCGCGTTCGAATCATCGAGGCGCCGATGGTCGCTACCTTTTGCTCGATCTCATCGCAGCAATCGGCAACGGCCTTCTCTGCGCGCCCATCGAAGAGCGGCCCACGCTTATCTACGGTTACGCTCATATCGTGCGCATCCTTACCTTGCGCCGATAGGTACCCTCCACGCGTTGCTCCAGCGCGCGCACGCCGCGCCCGCTCACCGGGCGTTCGTTGTCGCCCGAGCCCGAGGTGCGCGCATAGCCGCTGTTCTGCTGAAGGAATTCGTCCTCCGCGTACGCCTGCGCGAGGGCGCGCACGGCCGAAGGCGGTTCCCAGCGCAGCACTGTCGCGCCGTTCGTCGCGGTCGCCGCAGTCGTCCCAAGCACTCCGCGCTCCACCGTGAGCGCGTGCTGCCAGAAGATCGAGACAACGCCGTGAGCGGCCAGGGTGGAACCATCCACCGCACGCCTGATGATCAGCGTGTTCCCGGCGATCTCCTCCACGCGCACGCGCTCGGATTCGAGGAGGAGCGTCTCCCCCTCGGTGAAGATCGAGCCATCGGCAACACTCATGCTGTTCGCGGTCGCGCTCGATGCCAGCGACGGGGAGAAGACTCCGCTCGCCGCCCACCCCTTGCCGGTGAGGAGGAGCCTCTCCTGGCCGATCCGGAGCACCGCGCCGATCCCACCGGCCGGCCGCGACACGGTGATGGTGGTCGCGCTCGTGCTCACGATGGCACTGGCGAGCGTCGTCTCCGTCACCTCGACCACGGGGGCGCCAGCATAGACGCCAGTGATCGAGATGGCGCGCTGCGGCCCGCCGGCGAAGGAGTATGAGGAGTCGCGCTCGATCTCGATGCGATCGTAGGGAGGACCATCATCGGGACGGAGGAGATATCCGGTGTTGGCGGGGATCGTCACGCCGTCGCTGGTCACCACACTCGCGCTCACCAGCTCATTCGCATCGAGCCAGAGGAGCAGGGGAGTGGAGCGATCACCCGGGTAGTCGAAGGTGCGCGTAGCGGTGAGCGGGTAGAAGATGCGGTGGCAGAAACTCTCCACCATGCGCGAACCGAGGTTGCACGCACGATCGAGCTGGCGCGCCATGTACGCGCTCGGCTTCACGTCCAGCGCAGACATGACGTCTTCGCGGTAGACGTAGGGAATCTCTGCCATCGTTAGACTCGCTTTCTGGCCAGGGTGTCAAGCACCCCGATGGCGATCATGTGAAGTTGTGAGTGAGCGCCCCGGGGCTGCTTCGAGGAGTGGTCGCTACCCGGGCTCTGCCTAAGCCCCGCGCTCGTGATCAGCGTACCTCAGCCCTCGGGGGGCGGGGGCGTGCCGCCGCCGGCCGGCGGCAACTGGGTGGGCGGGGCCCCCTCAGCGGGCGCCTGCTGCACCTGAGCGACCATCACGACGTGCTGAGCCGGCACGAAGTAGCGCGTGCCGGCCACGGTAACGAGGAGCCCGTCCGTTTCCCGCTCGGCGGCAGCGCCGTCGATCTCGAAAGGGCCTGCGGCCCCCACCGCACTCGCAAACGTCTGCGACACGTGCAGGTAAACCGGCGCCGCGCTATCGGTGAAACCCCTCATTGCCACTCAGCCCCTTCTGGCCGCCAACCATCGAACTTGCAGTAGAGCTTCCCGTCCGGGCCGGTGAGCAACGGCTCACCGTCGTTCGGGCACGCTACCGGCGCGAGCTGCTCTTCTTCGCGCTGGTATTCGCGTTGCTCCGCTGCGATGCTGACGAGCTGCTGCCATCCGATGACGCCGCCTCCTTCGTGTCTTCGTCGGGCATGCGCGCCTCGGCAGCGCGCGGGCCATCGGGGTCGACGCGCGGCTCTTCGCGCTCTTCGTCCTCGATCTCTCGCTCATCGCTCTCGAAGCCCGGGTAGACGCTGCCATCCACGTCGCGCGACGGGTCAAGCTCGCTCAGCTTGCCGGTGGCGTGCTGGACGATGCCCTCCATCCCTTCGGCGCTGGCGTTGCTGTCGGGATTGATCTTCGGCATGATGCTCCTTACCACTCAGTGCAGCGCGCGGAACCGTTGGCCGAAGCCCAGATGCCGCGCACTTCGCCACCGTAGAAACGGCCGGCGGTCGGAAATTCGTAGTAGGCGCCGGCAGCTATCTGCGTCGTGTAGCTCGTGACCGACGCTGCCGCAGTGCCGAACGCGAGATAGAGAATCGCGCTCGATTCGTTGAAGATGGTGCGGCCCCCCGCACCTCCGTTGGCGGCGAAGATCAGCGTATCCGCTGCCGCGCTCGCCACAGAAGTGCGGGATGCCGTCTGATCTGAGATCGAGGCCACGTTAGGCCACCGTCACGTACGCGCCGTCATCGAGCGGCACGTACGTCAGCACCCATTTGATGGTGCCGGTGGCTGCCGATCCCGAAGTCACCAGGTCGATCGTGCCGACCTGTGCGATGTAGGGATCAAGCGTGGCGTTTCCGCCCCCGGCGTTGGCAACGATCAGCGCGCTCCCCGAAGTGGGGTTGAGTGTGATGATCGAGCCCACCTCCTTCGAAGCGGTGGACGTGGCCGAGGCCCAGTCCACATCGGTGCCCGAGGTCGGATTGCCCGTGACCTTCAGCGTGTTGGTGGTCGCCGGCGTGGCCACCACCACTTCGCCCACGAGCGTGGTCACCATGACCTTGCCGCCCACGACGTTGAAGATGGGCGCCTGCGCAGTCTGGGGCTGAAGAGCGGCAGCGCGCGTCACACGCTGCCCGAGGAGCAAACTGCGAAGCTGGTTCCCCTGAAGGAGAGTCGACATGATTCAGCCCCCTTACGCTGCGTTCACAGCGCGGAGGTTGCCCGGCTTGCGCTGCACCAGGCCCTCGGCGATGTAGACGAACGAAGCGGAAGCGTGCGACGCGGCGATCCAGCGGAAGCCGTCGCTGAGCGCGCCCGGCGGGATGAAGATCGCGGTGAGCGACTGCGCCAGGGTCACGGTGCCGTTGGAACCGGCGAGCTGGCGCGCACTCCACGTGCCCGAAGCCTGATCGTAGTAGTACGGCCGGTAGGGGATCGTCTGCGAGGTGCCGCCCGTGTTGGCGTTCGACTCGGTGATGGTCACCGCGCCCGAGGATGCGCCGATGGCGACGATCGTCAGGCCGGCGCAGTCCTTCATGTTGAAGCGCAGCGCTGCGGTGGTTGCACTGGTGGCAAGGTTGACCCTGCCGAGAAGCTCCTGAAACACGACGTTTTCCCTTCATCGGGTGCGGGGGTGTCACTGCCCGCAATTGGCTAGTGCCGAACTAAACGCGAGGCGGCCAGAAGCAGGCGCCTGCGATTCCGTATTCCCGCGCTTCTTCTTCGGTGTCGAAGAGCTTTACGGAGGTTTTCCACTTGTCGGTGTGATTATCGAGATGCACCTTCAGATTGACGAGATCGTCACTCCACACGCGCACCACCGTAGCCGGCGCCACGTCCGAACCGTTGTTCTCCGGAGCCGAAACTCCGGTGATAACCACGCACCCGAGGCTCGGTTTCACGTCTTTCTCCTCACATTGGTACGGGAGCGCCGCCCGCTGGGGATGGGGGCAGGGGCGGCGCTCCCTGTCTGTTACGCCCGAGTGGTGAGCTGAACGAACGGGCTGAGCGTGCTGCCGTTGTTCTTCGGCGTGATGGCGCTCTGGAGCCACGGGCGCCCGTCGAGACGCTCGATGACGCGGTAGGAGGTCACGTCGTTGCCGAACTTGTAGTGCGGGCTGGTCATGGCAGTCATGGCCATCCGGTCACCGATCAGGTAGTAGGCGAAGTCCACGAAGGAGATATCGCTCTGCGTGCCGAGCACGCCCACCTTCTCCGAGACGATCACCGGGCGCCCCAGGATCGTCATCGGCGGGCCGCTGGCACCGTTGTTCAGCCAGATGGCCGAACCGCCGGTGCCGACCGAAAGGCTCATCGTGGCGAGCTGCGGGAACACGTCCGGCGAGATGATCCACACGGCGCGCGCGAGCGACGCCGGCAGCATCCGCGAGTACATCTTGACGATGTTCTCCCACACGATCGTTGCCGCCGTCTGGCCGCCCTCGGCGCCGACCGCGATGACGCTCGGGTTGGAGGCGTGCAGCGCACCCAGGGGCTCACCCACGCCGGTGCCGGCGAGGAATGCCGCGTCCTCGTACCAGGCCGCAGCCTCCGGGAAGGCTTCGGCCAGGAAGGCTTCGAGCGAGATGGCGCTGTCGTCGCCCAGCTCGTTGGGGATGTCGCTGTAGAGCGTGAGCTTCTTCGCGTCCAGCACGACCTTCGAGAAGGTCGGGCTGGAGTCCACCAGCGCCGCCGCCTCTTCGGTCCAGTAGGCGACCACGCCACCGAACACGCTGGAGACGTTGGTGGTGGAATCGAGCATCGGGAGCGCGACCCTGGCCGAAGCCATCGGGATCACGCGCGCCCGCGGCCGGACGATCGCGGTTTCCAGCGCCACACGCAGAAGCTCGCTGCGGAATTCCTCGGGGATGAGGAAGCCGCCGTCCGAAGGCACGTTGGAGCTGAGCGCGTTGCGCAGCTTCGTGATGCGCTGCGCCACCGCTTCCTCGCGCCGGTCGGTGCGGTGGTTGATCGTGCCGAAGAAGTCCTCCATGCTGGAGAATTCGCCGTCGAGCGCGACGCCGGCCGCCTTCTTGTTGTACGCGGCGCCCGTCTGCTTCAGGCCCTTGATGTCTGCGGCGGTCGCCGGCGACATGTCGGGGCGCCGGATGCTGGTCTTCGTCTGCGCGGCGAACGAGGCGAGCCCCTGCTGAAGGCGCTCATCAACGATGCGCTCGATGTCACCGTGCGTCGGGGCGTTGGCCGCCTTCGCGTAGTTGTTCAGGAAATCCTTGAAGGTGTTGGGATCGGCGTAGACCTCATCCATCACCTTCTTGTTCACGAGCATCTCCGCAAGCTCATCGGAGCTTGTGGGAATGACTGGAGCAGTCATTAGTGCCTCCTCTTAGGCTCTGGTGAGCTTGTTTGCTGCCGTATTCATGGCCATGGTCCACGCCCACGTGTCTTCGGGTTCCGGCGCCGGGGGCGCGATTCTCGGCGCAGGGGCTTCGGCGCGGCCGGCGTAGTTGAAGGCGGCCAGGGAGAGCCGCGCCACCGGCACGTCCGGCTCCTCGGGCTCATCCTCATCGGGCTGCGTGATTTCGTCTACCAGGCCAGCGGCTAGTGCCTCCTGGCCGGTGTACCAGGTCTCAGCCTCCATGAGGGCGAGCCAGTCTTCGATGGTGCCGCCGGCCTGCATCTGATACATGTCCGCGATGTTGCCATCGAGCTTCTCCAGTAGAGCAGCCTGCTGACGCATCTCGCGCTTGTTACCCCAGACCAGTCCCGAGGCTTCGTGGATCATCATTGTGGCGTTGCGCGCCATGATGATGTTGTCGCCCGCCATGGCGATGTAGCTGGCGGCGCTGGCCGCGATGCCGTCGATGTGGACGGTGACGTGCGCCTTGCTCGCCATGAGTGCGCTGTGGATGGCCACGCCGTCGAACACGTCACCACCGGGGGAGTTGATGCGGATGTTCAGCTTCGGCGCGGTGATGCCGTTGAGCTGATCCACGAAGCCCTGAGCGCTGGTGCCGAAGTAGCCGATCTCATCGTAGATGTAGACCGTAGCCTCTTCGGCGCTCAGGTTCTCGATGCGGAACCAGTCGTCGCCGGGCTTCAGGTTGCGGGCGCGCGCATCGGGGAAGAGTGCGCGCGCCTCAGCAAGAATCGCCGCGTTGGAGGCAAGCACGTTACGCACGTGCGCCGTGAGCTTGCTCATGTGATTCTCCTGATTCTCCGAACCGCGGCGCTTGACCAACCGCCCACGGCACGAATTGCCGAACTTCGCACCGATGCAGTCTTTGTACCCGACCCCGTTGGGGTAGTCTCGCCAAGCGTCTGCGCGGTTTCGGTAGAGCGTTCCGTCGATTTCTTCGCACGGTTGACATGCATTGTCGTCATCCTCCTCCACCGCAACCCATCGCTTAGCCACGTGTATGCCAAATCGTACGCCAGCACCATGTGCAGCCCCAGTGCCACTCTGGTTCTGGTAGATAGCGCATCAGTCGCTACCTTCTACGATGTTCCATTCAGTGACGTTTTCGGGCACGTCGCGTGCCTTGCTGATGTTCGGGATCGTCGTTGCGCGCGAGTGGTCGAAGTCGCATTGACTACACACGAGAATGCCGTTGATGAGTCCGCGGCGCTTGCCGCAGCACTTCACCTTAAACATCTTCATTGGGCGCACCCTTCTTGCCGGCGCCCGGAGGAGCAACGATCGTCGGGGGCTCGGGCTTCGTGTACTTCAGCGCCGGCAAACCGAGGTACTCCAGCAAGTCCGTCTCATCGAAGCCCTTCTCGGTGAGGAGCGCCAGCGCCGTCGTGCGCACGGTGATGCCCTGATTCTCCTGCTCACTGTTCTTCGGGACGGGGGAGTCATAGTCCCACTCCAGCCCCTCCGCGGTGCCGCCGTACTGCGGGAGCAGCTCGAAGTTGAGGAAGTCGCGCCAGCGGTCAAGGCGCTCCTCAACGATCCAGCGCTCGAAGATGTACTCCACGCCCTCCATCGAGGAGCGGTTGACATCCTCCACGATGCCGAGCATCCCCTTCGGGAATCCCCACGCTTCGAGGATCACATCGCGCCCGATGGTGCGCATCTCCGCGAACTGCATTTCACGGTGAGTGATGGAGTTGCTCACCCATTTCGCGTCAGATTCGAGGATGGCGACGCGATGCGCCTTGCTCACGCCTTTGTGATCAGTGTCCCATTGCGCGCGCAGGCGGTCGAATTCGTTGTCATTCAGGGAAATGGGCACCTGAATGATACCGCCCGGCTCGGCGCTGTTCTCGAAGAAAGCGGCGTTCCATGCGCTCGAATACTTCACGTTGTCGATGTCTTTGAGAATCGACTGCACTGGCCCCAAACCGCGGTAAGGGTCACGCGGATCGGGCATCACGATGCGTCCCAGCTCGTGCGGGAGGAGCGGCATCTTCTCGCCATCCGGCGAGGTGTAGACGTAACCCTTGATGAATTCGTACGGATCGGGCGTCACCGTGATGCGATCGGGGCGAACGGGCCACATCTCCGCGGGAACGGTGCCGAAGCGCCCCAGGTCATGGTGCGAGGTGACTAGCGCGTTCTCGCCCGTCAGCTCGATGTGCTGCCCGGCCGCCTCCATGAATCGCCGGCGATTCATGAATTGGTTCGGCATCTCCCAGAAGTCGATGCACGCGTGCTTCGTGACTTCTACGCGGTCTTCCTTCAGCCCGCTCGCAGCCTTGCGGTAGAGGTGCCAATCAGGCTTGGCGACCGCGGTGGTGATGCGGTTCACGATGGCGAACACGGTGCCCACGGTGGCGGTGGATCCGAGGAGCCGATCGTCGTTGCGCCGGCCGCCGAAGATGGTGCTGAAGGGGTTGTTGAACGCCACGCGCGTCGAGCTGAGCGGCACCGGCGACCGATTGATGATCGGGCTGAGGAGGCTACGCATTCTTAGCCTCCCGCGGCAGATGGAGAGGACAGTCACCGAAATCGGGCTGATCGCACAGGCACCACTCACCTTCGATGGTGCGCGTACCCGAAGGGATGCCCGCGATAAGTCCGCTAGGGGTGCCGGCGCCGCCCACCATCATGCGCGCGAAGTTGTCCTCGAAATCGGAGCGAAGGCGCTGCGCATACGTCAAGCCCAGCGGGGACTCAGGGTCGCGCTCTGCGAGATACTCGGTGTCCCGATTCATCGCCGCTGCACCCCACTCCCTGGCCGATCCGGGCCGGTCAACGCTTCGAGCAGGAGCAGGAGCACTCCCAGCGTGGCGAAGCCGGCAACGACGTGAACCAGGAAGGCGGCCAGGGAGAGGCACCCGAAGCCCGCCACCGTCAAGATCCCGGTACGCCAAGCCTGCAGTCGATCCCACTTCACGGCGCCCCCTTGATCCCTGAGCGCGATGGTAGCACCCGGGCAGCAAAAAGCCCCGCTCGATGGCGGGGCTTACTTGCCGGCTTCAGCGTATTGCGCCGTATCTGTGGCAATAGTGGGTTTCGTTGTCACCGTTCGGTGCGCCGCAGCACTTCCCGGGATTGGGGACGGGGCCGGTCGTGCAGTAGTGCCCCTCGATCGCCCCGTACTTGCGCCCGCACTTCGGGCAATCCGTGCTCACGAGCGCTTCCGACCCTTCCGCTCGCGGATGTTGGCGCGCGCCTGCTCCGCAGCCTGCGCAAGGATCCTGCGATCCCCGAGGCTGAGGGGCTTGCCGGAGGCGGCACGCTCCCGGATCTTCCCGAGCTTCTCGGGGTAGTCATCGCCGGCCTTCATCAGTCCTCATCCTCCCAGTTGCAGACGCCCTCTTTGCCGCAGCGCCCGCAGCGCTGCCCCTTCTTCGCGGGGATGTGCATCCCCGCGCACGTGGGCTCGGGGTGCTTGCCGTTGCATGTCGGCTTCGGGTAACGCTCCGTCTTCGACTTCGTCATGCCCCATAGCCTACCCGATGCAGTCGAGATGTCAACTGGTATGTCATAGCTCAACTCCTATTCTGAGCCGTCATGATGCGAACCTGTTCCTTGCAGGTTGCACAGCTCGCTTCGTGCACGTTGCGCTCCCCCACGGGGAGGCGCAGTCCGCACAGCGTCCCCGTGAACACTCGGCGTTTGCTGGTGAAGTGGCTCATACCCACAGCCTACCTGATGTAGTCGAGATGTCAACTGGTGTGGTAAGCTGTGGGCATGAAGACGAAGACCTGCATCGTGAAGATCGAAAGCAAGGGCAACATGCCGTGCGGCCGGGCGTGCGTCTACGTCCCCGCGGGCGAAGCCGGCAACCGCTACACAGGATGGCGGCACGTCGATCCGGCGCTGAACGCGCACCATGGCGCAGTGCCGAAGGGCTGGGTCTGAGCTAGCCGATAACCCAGCAATAGCAGCAATCCGCGCCACCTGAGATGACGTGCCCCTCGCGCCGCAATTTCTCGATGCAGTAGCGCGAGGGGCACGGGTGCTCATGATCGGTCAATGCCTGATCAGCTACCGCTACACCGTGATAACCGAGAGCATCGAGCACCTCGCACAGCTCTCGCTCGCTTACGTCATCATCGGTCGCCAGGACTATCGAGAATCTCTGTGTCTTCATGCCTGATACAAACGTTGCACCGCACTACATTGTCCGGTCACATGCGGCGCGCGTTCGGGGCTTTGCGCATATCGAGCTGAGCAACAACGTAGCGCGCCGCATCCATGCTGTGATCGTTCAGCTTGTGCGGTTCGTCCGGGAGGGCCTTCTCCTGCGTCATACCGCTGTTATTCGGCTTCTGCTTCCACACGTAGCCAGTGATCTCTCCCGCGAAGCCGATCGGCAGCGACGCCTCCACGAGCAATGGATCGCGCTCTACCAGCGAATCGCGGCAGACCAGAAGCCGGCGCTCGTGGATGCGCTTCTGCATCGCCTGAATGCCCGGCGACACGTCTTTGATGGCGGGGACGGTACGCAGGCCGCTGTGCTTCTCGAAGGTCGCGCGGTCCTCTGCGTCGTGATCGGTGACGATCCAGTCCGGACGCGGGTATTTCCACTCGCCCTTCTGACTGATCACCACAGGCTTGATCTTCTGCGCCCAGATATCCTCCACGAGCATCTCTGTCTGATATATCTCCTTCTCCAGCCACATGCGCCCGTCGTGGTCGATGGCCCACATCTGCCACACGAACGGGTTTCGATAGCCGAAGTCGATACTCCAGATGCGTTGCCACCGAGGATCGAGCTTCTTATCGTTAACAAGGTGAACAGCGGGATTCCATCGATCGAAGATGATGCCCTCCGCTGCAGCCCAGATCCCGCCCTGAAGGCGCAGCTTGCGCACTCCGGTGAGATTGTCGAGCTTCTTCAGATACGCGCGCCCCCGCTCGGTGGCCTGGCCGGCGCTGTCGAACAGGATCGGATTGTCCTGATGCAGCGAGTAGAGCATCGTCGTTTTGCCGCTGTCACAGCGCAGCTTCAGCCAGTGATCCGGGCCTTCTGGGTTGCAGTCAGCGATGATCTGCTGAAAGCTGATGCGCCCGTTGCGCAGGCGCGATGTGAGCTTCTCCCAGTCAGTCACCGTCAGCTCGGTCGCTTCCTGCACAAAGATCACATCGTACTCAGATGACATGATCTTCGTGGCGTTGTCCATCCCGCCCACGATGATCTGCGATCCGTTGGCGTAGATGAACTGCGCAGGGTCGGCGCCCGATCCCCCGTACCACTTCACGATGCGCGCTTCGAGCGCCTCCACTGCGACATGTTGCTTGAAGGTGACCAACCCGGTGGACGTGAGAGAGTTGTGCGTCTTGCGCACGATCAGCGCGCGCATGCCTCGATCGTGGTGTTCGTGCTCGATCTGGCACCCGCGCTCGCAAGCGCCGTTTTTCAGGCACATCATGTGAATCTTGAAGAGCGCGCCGAAGCTCTTGCCGGTGCCGGCCGCCCCACACGTAAGCACCTCATCCTCGCGCCGCTTGAATAGCTCCCTGGCCGCGCCGCGCAGCTCCAGCCGCTTCGTCACCACATCGGTCATGCAGTGAGCGTAGCCATGAACGCCCTTCCGATGTACTCGCTGAAGTCGGGCGGGATGGCTTCCTGAAGATCGAACTGTCGCGCGCGTCGCTCACCACGCGCGTTGCCCATTCCCTCGATCACCCAGGGCATGCGCATGGCGTGAGCCAGCTCCTCGGGTGTGCCCTTGCCGCCGCCGTTGCCGTAGCCCGCAACGTACAGCCCCGGATACTCGGTGCCGTGACGCCACCCGCGAACGCGCGTCGCATGCCCCGCAGGCTTCGGGAAGCCCACCATCGAGCCACCGCGCACCGGTCCCGCGGGATGCATGGGCTGAGACACCGAGAAGCCGGACAGCTCGAAGCTGCGATGTTTCTGGACCCACGGCGGCGGCATGTCGCCTTTGAACATATCCATGCAGAGCGTGAGATCCCTGCGGATCAAATCCTTACGGCTCGCTGTGGGCTGCTCCAGCACGTAGGGGATGCCGATTCGATCGGACAACTCCCGAGCGCGGGGAATGAACTGTTCGTGGTCATCCTTGATCCCGCGCGCTCGATTGCTCGCAGTCGCGTTGTTCCCCTCCTGGCAAGGCCAGGACTGCCAGATGAGCGCAGGGCGAGCAAGCTCTGACGGACCCAACCATCCGTTGGTGCGGGTGAGCCTTCTCAGCAATTCCAGCCCGTCCATCTGCACGAACGCATCCCCCGGATAGCCGGGCTGTGGGTCGATGTCAACGCCGATGACGTAGAACCCGGCGCGCTGGAGCCCCACGGTAGCGCCACCCTTGCGGCAGCATATATCGAGCGCGATGGGCTTACACGCGGGGCACCGACTCTTAGGTCCACCCATCGGGGCGCCCGAATGATCGACGCACAACCGCTCAGGGACCTGATTCCGCATCATCATGCCCTGAGTGTATCAGTTGAAATCTCGACTGTCTACCAGCGCGGGAGGCGCGCGATGAGGTAGATGAGAGCGGCCAGGAGAGTACCCACTACGCCCATGCCGACCCAGAACCAGGCATTCATGACAGATCCTCAGGATCGATGCCCACCAGCTCATAACGGACGCTACCGCTGATCTCCATGCGGCCGGCCGCGTCGAGCCCCATGAGCTTGCGCGTCTCGGCGTCCATCTTTGCCGCGGTCTCCAGCGCACGCAGGCGGCCGCTGTGGTCGCGCACCACCTCGCCGTTCTCGTCATAGAAAATCTTGCCATCTTTGCCCACCGCGATGGGGGCGCCAGCGAGATCGGCAATCTCCAGCGCGCGCTCCGTCAGCTCCGCATACAGCGCGAGGCTCTGCTGCCGCATCGCGTCGAGATCGACGGCAGGAGTGCTCGCGCGCCACTCAGCGATGATCTCAGACACGCGTGCCTGCGAGATATCAAGATCATCGGCAATCTGTGCCTGCGTCTGGCGATAGATGGTGTAGCGCCGGACCACCTGCCCGTTGCGACCTTCGAGACGCGTCGAGCCCCTACCGCCGCGGCGAGCAATCACGGCGCGCTCCAGCTCTTCGCCGGCACTGTGCATGATCATCTCCTATCGAGCGGGAAGGGGGCGTTCGAGTGTCGATCGTAGCGTACCTCTCGATCCTTACTGTTAAGACTCCTAAACAGCGAGAAGGCGGGGCATCAGCCCCGCCACTCTCGATCAGCTCAGCTCGCGCTCCCCGCCAACTTGCCAGCCTTCTTGACCGAACGCCGCACCTGTGCCGGCGTCAGCTTCACGCTGCCGTTCTGCGCCCGGTAGGCCGCCTCGCGCCGACCGTTGCCCATCGGCGTGGGGGCGCTCTGCGTGGCCTTGCGCACCGCCTCACTCAGCTCCTCGACGCTCATCTTCGAGCGGCCGGCGATCGAGCGCTCAGCCGCAGCCTTGCGCAGTGCGTCCCGGTTCATACCCCTGAAGCTCATGATCTTGTTCTCCCTCTGCCGATTGAACGTGTCAGTTGATATCTGAACTGAGGGGGGCCGGAGCCCCCTCCTCGATCACTCCTCGAAAGCCGCCTTCTCCGCGGCGATCATCTCCGCGGTCCACACGACCTGACACTCGCACTCCCGGGTGCCGTTGGCGATCTCCCGGAACATCCGGATCTCCATCGCGGTCCCGTCCGGGGTGATCTCCCCCAGCTCGCCCTCCTCCACGAGCCCCTCTTCGATCATCTTCTCGGCGTTCGCCTCGAAGCACCCCAGGTCGTGACCCGCCTCCGCGGCGATGATGGTCTCGATCTCGGCCCGGTCTGTGTGCTCCTGCGTCATCGTCATACCCATAGTCTAGCCGATCCAGTCGAGATGTCAACTGGTTTAGCTAGATCCTTCTCGCGCCTTTTTGGCCTTGATCGCAGTGAGCGCGTACACCTCGGGGATCTCCAGCTCCAGCCCGAAGAGGCGCACGCTCTCAGCCACGCCCAGCTCGCGCATGATCTTGACGCAGGCGGCGTGCTCCTCCTTCGCCAGCGCTTGCTCAGCTACGCGCACCATCACGCCGGCATACCAATCGGGATCGATCGCCTGCGTGAGCCACCACTGGAGATCGGCCAGGGTGGGGCAGCTCCACCACGGACGCGACGGGCCCCAGATCCACATGTCTCCCCATCCCCCCGGCGAGCTGTACACCGCCACGGCGCGCTCCTCGCGTGCTCCCCAGAAGCGCACCACCCAGCTCTCCCGCATCCCGGTGGGTCGCCCGGTGCTCCCGTGGATGCCTCGCCCCCGAGCGTGCGACACCGAGACGCGCCAGCCGGCGCCGCGCGCGATGCGAGCGATCCTCTCCACCACCACGGGGAGCACGTGCCCGAAGTTCGGGCAGAGGTGCGAGCGCATCGCCGGTGCAGGATGCATCGCCCTCTCTTCCTCCCGCGCCGGCCGCTCCCCCCGCGGGTAGCCCACCACCGGGGCGTACGCTCCCAGCTCTCCCACGACGCTCCCACCGCGGCACTCCTGGCAGAGCGCATCGCGCACATGTTCCTCCACCGCGAGCGCCTCAGCGCCGCACTTCACGCAGCGAGCCCGAAGCAGGTGCGACGCCTCCACCGCCTCGGGCTCCTCGAATTCCATCGGCATCGTCACAGCGTCTCCACTCGCACGCACGCACGCGCCTCGGTGTCCCAGAGCTTCGAGGCGATCCATTGCACGATCTGGGCATCGTTCTTGATGAGCCCCGCCAACTCCAGTGCATCCCCGAGGTTGCGACACAACTTGTCAAGATCCCCGTGATCGTTGGGCACCATCGGGTAATCCAGCTCGCAACCGCAGCGCTCGAAGCAGAAGAGCGCCTGCACCGTGATCGGGCCCTGAAGCGGCACCCAGCCCCCCGCCCACCCGGTGACGCGGTTGCCGACCTTCAGCGGTCGAATGTCGAGCTGGTCACGGATCTGACGCACCATCTCCAGTTTCCACGGCTTCGAGCCCGCAACGCTCTCCACGAGATGATGCTGCCGGCCGCCCTGGCAAACCATCGAACCCTTCGGGCGAGGCTTGCCGGCCACCTCGAACACCCACCTGCTCATCGCGGACGCTTCCGCGGCGTCTGCCCCTTGATCGCGCGATAGTGCTCGCTCTTCAGTCCCCGGCAGTTCATATAGCCGCACTTCTGCTCTTCGCCCTTCGGGCCGGGGCGCCACACGTGATCAGCGATTGCCATCCTCATCCCTCATTCCGTCAACAATGACGAATCCCACCCAGTAGCCGAGCCACAGGATGGGAATCAGCGTCAGCACCATCACTCGGGACCGAAGGCCGCATCGAGCGCCTTGCGGTCGCGCTTCTCCTTCTCGATCGAGCCGGTGCGCGTGAGCCCGAGGTTGAAGCCGATCAGCCCCTTCGCCTTCAGCTCCTCGCACCCTGGCCCCTGCCGCACCGTGGCACCCTGCGCACTGCCCGCGGCGGTGGCGAGCCGGTCTTCTGCGGTCTTGCTCAGCTCCATCATGCGTCTAGCCTACTCAGGGCCAGTCGAGATGTCAACTGCTCTGGCATGCCGGGGGCAATCAGTACGCCCCGAGTAGCACCAATGGCACTGAGCGCCCTCAGGGGCCCCGAGAGCCTCCACCCCCACCTGAGCTACCCCTGAGCCCCGCGAACCCGCCAGCGTCTCGCTCAGGAGGCTGACGAGGCGTTCTTCGAGGGCTCGTGCATCGGCCAGGAGAGCCTTCTCGTGCTCGCCGGTGCGCTCGCTCAGGTACTCGATGCAGACGCGGGTGCGCCCCAGGGCATTCTGCAGTCGACCGATGGTCGGAAGCACGACGCCGGCGAAGTGCGCTGGATCGGCCAGGGAGGTATCCCCCTGCGATTGATCTTGATTCTCAGTCATGACTCCATCCTCCTCCGGTCTCAGTGCAGATGTCAACTGATAGGCCCTCTGATGCAGGGTCGCCCTTCACCTGGCCGCACCCACCGTTGCAGGTGGGGGTCTCTCTAGAGACCCCCCCTGACTGCAACACTGGGTAAAACGAGACTGCAACGAAGTGAAGAGGTCTGCATCACTCCAGCTCAGAGGGGTGAATCACGCTGCAACACTATGAATCACTATTGGCGCAAGACTAGGTGAATCACACCCCCAGTGATTCATCTAGTCACTGGCCAACTGGGGGGGGGTATTTTTCTCTCCCAAAATGGACAGGGGGTCGATCCCGTATCTCTGGCCCTCAATCCGGAGTACGCACCCCATCTCCACCACCGCAGCCCACGCCTTCTGGTACGCCTGGCGATTGAGTTGCCCCGGGCCTCGCCCCACCTTCCGGTTGTGCCAGCGCTCTGCGATCAACCCCTGAACCTGGCTCTCGGTGCGCCCGAGCGTCCCACCCACGTCAGCGAGCGTCTGCAAGATCCGGCGCTGCATCTCCGCGGAGGGGTGCGTGAAGCCCTTCGTCCACTCCTGGGGCTCCTGGATGGTTTTCTCCTGGCCGATATCAGGAGCCCGCTCCTCGCCGGCCGCCTGCTCGAAGGCGTCAGCGATGCGCACGTAACCACTCCCGGTGCCCTCCACCAGCTCCAGCTTCAGGGGCATCGGGGGCAGGAGTGCCTCATCCTTCGTCTTGCGGTGCTTCATCACGCGCTGTGTCTCAGGGCCGCGGTCTTCTCCCGCGAGATCGATGACGAAGGAGACGTCAGCGTCATCTTCGATTGAACTGCTACCCCGAGCCCGCTTCCCCTCGTGCCCCGTGTGATGGGGAAGCAGCGCCGCCACCCCGTACTTCTCCCGCAGCATGCGCAGGGCATCCACCACCGGTCCCATGTCCGACGCCTTGTCTTCGTCTGCCCCCGGCGTGCTGGCGTGCAGGGTGTCAAACACCACCAGTTTTGCTCCCGTTTCTCCTACCAGCTCCCCCAGTTCGGCCATGTCATCCCGATTGGTGATGCGCGCAGAAATGGGGATCAGATAGAAATCATCGGGCACTTCTCCATATCGCTTCTCCCACGCATCGATACGCATTCTCAATCCGTATGCACCTTCGGCTGCTGCATAGATGACGGGCACGGCTTCAGGCACGTTGTAACCCATCCACGGGCGCCCTGAGGCGAGCGAGCACGCCATTCCCACCGCTACGAAGCTTTTGTAAGTGCCGAATTTCCCGCTCAGCACTGCGATGCTTTCCCGAAACAGCACGTGTTCAATGAGTGGCTCCGGCTTCGGTAGCTCGTGGATCTGCGAGCGTTTAAGCATTGCCTTTCGCAAACGCCCCGTAACGATCGGTCCCGGATCGGGGGCGGGCGCCAGAAATGAAACTGTGGCGAGCTGCGCTTTCCATGAGTTTTTGACCGGGCGGCGCCCATCGAGACGCTGAATGAATTGCTGATCAGCCGTCCAGTCCGATGGGCCATTCTTGTCATACGCGGTGTGCGAGAGGTTGTCGAGGATGATGGCACCAGCCTCGGCAGGGCTCCAGAAAGCCGGCACGAAGTGCTCGATGGCCAGGGTGGCGCGCATCCCCATTTCATTGATGTTCCCTGGCTTCGCCTCTCGCAGCGCATCGAGGTGCGGGCGCACGAATTCCTTCGCCTGCTCCATCGTGAACGCCCGGGCGGCGCCGGCCGGTGCCCCGAACAGCGAGCTACCTCCATCCCCTTCGGCTCTCTCGCTGGCAACATCGAAGGCATCAGGTGCTCGCGCAACGCGCGTGGTGCGCTTGCTCAGCACCCGATCGGTCACCCCGCGCACGCTCTCATCGGTGCACGATCCATCGCTGGCTCGCCACTCATCGAGCGCGCTCAGGTCAGGCTCGTGCACCCAGCGATAGGGCACCAGCTCGCCAGTCTCCTTCGAGACACCCACGGTGGGCGCGAGCCACACGAAACCGCGATGCGTATCTCCCTCAGCATCGGGAACCGGCATCCCGCCTTGCAGATCGAGCCCAGGCATGAAGCCTGTCTCCTTGCCGATCCCCGAGGCGCTGATGACGTCGTGAGTGCCTCCGCTGGGGGTGCTCTGCTGCCCGAAGGAGAGCGGCCATTCGCCGGCGTTCTTCAGCACCTCACGCGACTCGATGCCACCTGAGCGCGGGTCCATGTCAAGGAAGTCCGCGGTGAGCCCGCCGACTGCGCCGACCCCCCACCCCTCCTGCCACTCATCGAGTACCGCAGGATCGGCGGGCACGTTGGGCCACCCCGCCTTGAAGAAGTACTTTCCCGGCTTGTATGGGTTGGGCGGGCATACGAAGATCGGGATTCCCGCGCGCGCCATCTCTCGCGCAATGTCGAGAGCGCGTGCCTCTTCAGGCGTCATGCGGTATGCTCCTATTCATCTCTTGTATGTGGAGTGCTGGCAATGTGAAGAGCCCCTTGTGGTGGGGGGCTCTTCATCATTTCGGGCCGATGGTGTAGACGTAGGTGAACATTCCCGGAAACGTCCCACCTCTGCCGTCTTCGAGGCAAGGGATGCCATCCTCCCACCCTGCTACCCGATACGTTTCACCCAGCTCATTGGTGGCGTAGAGCTGCGCGTAAGAGCCCATCTGCTTCTCACTCGGCTTCGCGGTTGGCCCCCACACGAACCATCCCCGCTCCCGCAACCGCGCCACCATCTTCTCGTCTGCCGTCTTCATCCTCGCTGCTGTGGCTGCTGCTGTTCGACTCATGATCACACCCTACCTCACGTAACACGATTACGTCGACCGTTGCCCGAGGGGCAAAAAGGGGGCTCCGAAGAGCCCCCTCGATCGTGCGCCGGCGTCAGCGCTTCGCTCGAGCCTCGGGGTGCCACGGGAACGTCTTCCGGTAGCTCTTGCCGTCCGCGGTGAGCAGATCCCCGATGCGCATCGCCCTACGCTCCCCGTCGTACTCGCGCACGGTGACCATCTCCTGAAGCGCCGTGAGCCTCTCGACACCCATCTTGTCGATGGCGTCATACAGCTCGTTCAGGATGCCGGCGTGGCCGGCGTTGAGCTGCGGCAGCGCCATGCTCACCAGCTTGCGCGCCACCTCAGCCTGACTCTCCTGTCGCACCAGCGCGAGCGCCAGGATGCCCTCCTTCTCGGGTAGTGAGAGCAGAATCTGCTGTCCGAGCTTGGCCATGATCTCTACCTCCTCCACTTCACCTGGCGCATGCCCTCCTGGCCGCCCCTAGTTGAGATCCAACCTACCACATGATAGTGTCAGTTCATAAGTCAACTGGGACAGAGGAGTGCAAATGCGTTGGGTTGTCATGGGTCTGGCGATGCTGGCCACGGCCGGCGTGCTGCTGCTGGGTGCGCTGTGGGCATCGCTCGCCCGAGAGCAGCACGTCTCG
>Ga0247761_1000004_pt1 | contig 42947 bp, 66 predicted proteins | sample UWRJL111311C4_FD_179915 | JGI IMG/M metagenome (GOLD analysis project Ga0247761, IMG submission 179915) | Plant litter microbial communities from Arlington Agricultural Research Station in Wisconsin, United States - UWRJ-L111-311C-4 | ecosystem: Environmental > Terrestrial > Plant litter >...
GGAGTCGAAGCCCACCTTCGGTCAGATCGTGCTCGATGCAAAGAAGCTCACGGCGCGCTCGGACATCCCGAACGAACTGATCGCGGACAGTGCCATCTCCATGGACGCCTTCGTGGGCCAGAAGTTCCCGCAGGCGCTCGGTTGGTACGAAGACGCGGCGTACATCTCGGGCACTGGCGCCGGTGAGCCGCTGGGCATGCTGTCCGCCAGCAACCCGTCTCTGATCGTGCAGGCAGCCGTGGCCGCGCAGGGTGCGAACACGATCACGTGGGCGAACGTGGCCGCGATGTTCTCGCGCATGCTGCCGTCTTCGCTGGGCAAGGCAGTGTGGGTGATCACCCCTGACGCCTTCGTGCAGCTGGCCACCATGACCATCGGTAACAGCACGTTGTCGCCGATCTGGATCGGCACCGGTGAGGGTTCGCAGGCTCCTCCGGTCACGCTGCTCGGGCGCCCGGTGTATCTGTCGGAGAAGGCGCCTTCGGTGCTGGGTACGCAGGGTGACATCTCGTTCATCGACCGTTCGCAGTACCTGATCGGTGACCGGATGGCCATGACCGCTGCGTCTTCGCCGCACGCTCGCTTCGTGGACGATGTCACCGTGTTCCGGTTCATCGAGCGCGTGGACGGCCGGCCGTGGATGCAGTCGCCGATCACTCCGAAGAACGGTGGCCCGACGTTGTCGAGCGCCGTTCAGCTGAACAGCACCCGTACCTAGTAGTACTCCGGCGGCCGGAAGCCTCCCATCCCTTCCGGCCGCCGGTCCCAATTGTCACGTAAGATCCATTCAACTCCGCATTGACACCCGGAGACTCATCAGAGGAAGTGTCACAAAATGGCCGATGCACTTGGGCGCCTGATCGATGTCTCGATCGGTGCCACCCCCGTTGACCTCACCACTGCCGGCTTCACTGGCGCACGCGTCTCTATGCGCAACTGCTCCGGCGTCACCTTCGTCGGTTTCCTGGCCGCTGCTGCTTCCGGTACCGAAGCTGTGCTGATCACGATTCAGCAGCACACCGCGCTCACCGGCGGCACGTCCAGCACGCTCACCAGTTCGAACGTGCGTTACTACACGAAGACTCGTGCGACCGCGCTGGACGGCTCCGAGACGTGGAGTGCGGTGGCCAACCCCACGGCCGGCGTCATCACCATTCCGGGCGCCAGCGGCCAGAGTGGTGTGATCGTGGTCATCGAGATCGATGATGTCACTCTGTCGGACGGTTACGCGTACGTCAGCGTGAACGCTGCCGACCCCGGTACCGTCTCGCGTCTGGCCTCCTTCGTTGCGCTGCCGCGCGACTTGGACGTGCGGCGCAAGCCGGCCAACCTCGTCGCCGCCCGGAGCTGATCATGCCTAAAGCGAACATGGATACCGTTTCCTTCCCTGGCGAAGACGGCGAACCCGTTATCGTGGACCGGGAGGACTTCACTCCAGACGCTCCGCTAGTGTTCGACGCTCAGCCGAAGGAAGCTGACGGTGACCCTGCGGAGGGCCGGCAGCCCACCGAAGAACACGATCGGAACGAGGAGAACAAGCGCGAGACTTCGGGCAGTGGCCCGGCCTCCGCTTCGAACTCCACGGAGCCGACCGACGCTGAGAAGAAGAAGGCGGCAGAGGCGGCAGAGTCGGAAGGCGGTGAGTCGCAATCAGTTGGGAGCAGCTCATCGCAATCGGCAACAACCAACGCCAGTTCGAAGCAGAACAGCAACAGGAAGAGCGCCAGCCGGTAACGTGCCCGCTCTGTTCGGAGGTTCTTCTTCGAGCGCCTGACGGCAAACTGCGCTGCGGTTTTGACGGTACAGAGTACTAGAAGAACGGAAGGGAGAAAGCGATGCAAGAGCCCGTATACATCACGCGCGATGAGATCATGGCGGCGCTGGACGTGAAGCCAACCGCGTACATGTACGCAGAGGTTGATCGTGCGTGCCGCGCCGGTTCGCGTGCGGTTGAAGGGCTCTTGCATCGCTTTCTCTATCCGCTCACGGCTACGAAGTATTTCGATTGGCCTGTTTCGCAGACGCGTTACGCTGTTGCGCAGCGCGTCGACTTCGATGAATGGGCGCTCATCAGTGCAACAGCTGTGGTCTCTGGTGGGCTGACTATCGCGCCGGCCAGCTACACGCTGGAGCCTTCGCAGTACGGTCCCCCGTATGAGCATCTCGATCTGCTCCGCACCAGCAGCGCGGCCTTCTCCGGCGGACCGCAGCGCGGCGTGGCGATCACCGGTCTGTGGGGCTGGACGAACGATGAGACCACAGTCGGCACGCTGGTGGGCAGCATCACCGCCGTAGACACGTTGGCGACTGTTACGGCTCCCGCCTCCGTGGGCGCCATCCTGCGTATCGGCCAGGAGAGAGTGCACGTGGTGGGCTCGCGCTGGATCGATAGCGCGCAAACAGCTTCTGCGCTCACCAACTTGAACAACAGCGTCAGCATCACCGTTTCCAACGGTGCACTGTTCACGGAGAATGAATTCATTCTGATCGACAGCGAGCGCATGCAAGTGGTGGAGATTGCCGGCAACGTGCTCACCGTGCGCCGTGCCGTCATGGGAACGGTGCTCGCAGCACACTCCGGCGGCGTGGCCATCTACTGGCGGCATCAGTTGCAGATCGAGCGCGGCGCGCTGGGCACCACTGCTGCTATCGCGTCGAACGGTGCTGCGGTGTATCGCTGGGCCGTGCCTTCTCTGGCCGCTGAACTGGCGCAAGCGTATGCGGAGGATTTCTTCCTTCAGCGCAACGCCGGCTATGCGCGTACCGTGGGCAGTGGCGAAGGTGAGCGGCAGGCTAGCGGGCGCGGCGTGACGCTGGTGGAGCAGCGCGCTAAGCGCGCCATGGGGCGCGGTCTTCGTCTTCGGAGCGTCTGATGAGCGTCACGGAACGCGGCCCACTGTTTGACGGTAGGGCCGAGAAAGCGGTTGCCGATGCGTGCGATACGGCAGCAAAACGGGTCGCCACGCTGGGCGCGAGTATGGTGCGCTCCCGGCTCAATTCTGTACTCCGACACCAAACGCCGTATTACCGTTTCCGTGTGGTCTCGCGGCAGGAAAGCGCTGCGCAATGGAAGATCACAGATCAAGCGGTGATCTACGGGCATTGGCTCGAAGGTACCGGTAGTCGCAACGCACCGGTCACGCGCTTCCCCGGTTATCACACGTTCGAGCAGATCACCGCGCTTCTGAACGGCGGCAAGGCGCAGGCCATTGCGGACAGCACCGTTGCTGAGTACATGGGACGGATGAACTAATGGCCGTTGATGGCAAGGGTATCTTCGAAGCGCTGGAAAGCCACGCCTTGCGTCTTGGCGTCTTTGGTGCCGTGAACGGTCACGAGCCGAAGAGTCCTCCGGTATACGGCGACTCTTTAGTGCTCACGCTGGCGCTTGGTCCGTTCCGTCCCATCACTTCCTCCGGTCTCCAATCGCTCAGTTACCGTATCGAAGTTCTCGGGCGCATTTGGAAAACCAACTCTTCGGAGACGGACGCTACAGAGCCGGAGATTCTGAGCGCCGCTATCACGTTCATGTCATCGATCTCCGGCGGTTTCACGTTGGGCGGATTGATCCGGTGTGTGGACGTGCTTGGCATGGACGGCGAACAGATGCAAGCGGAGCCCGGTTATGTCGATATGGGCGATGACAAATACCGCACTATCGATCTGATGATTCCGTTGCTCGTTAACGACGTAATGACTTTGGGAGCGTAGCAATGGCGAAGCAAGGTGGGCTCGGCGATAACTTGTACGTGGACGGCTTCGACGTGTCCGGAGACGTGGGCAGCATTCAAAGCGTGCGCGCCCCCATGACGCTCGAAGTCGTGACGCCCATCAATGTCAGCGCAGAGGCGCGCATCGGCCTGCTTCATGATGGTGGTATTGACTTCACCGCTTTCTGGAATCCCACCAACGTGGGCACGCTGGACAGCGAGCACGACGTTCTGAAGGCGCTGCCGTCCACTGACCGGATCGTGTCGTATTTCCGTTCCACGGTGCTGGGCGCGCCCGCCGCTTCGCTGGTATCGAAACAGGTCAACTACGATGGCACGCGCACGGCGGATGGCGCCCTGACCTTCGTAACGAACGCCGTTGCAAACGGCTACGGGCTCGCGTGGGGCAACAACCTCACGGCCGGCAAGCGTACGGACACCGTGGCCGGCAACGGCACTGGTGTGGATCTGGGTAGCACGCCCGTCAGCTACAGCCAGGGATGGGCGGCGTATCTGCACGTCTTCGGCGTCACCGGTACGAGCATCACGGTGAAGATGCAGGACAGTGCGGACAATGCGACCTTTGCGGACATCACTGGTGCCACCTTCGTGGCAGCCACTCCAGGCCGAAGCGCGCAGCGTATCCAGTCCTCCAGCGCCACGGCAACCGTGCGTAGGTACGTCCGCATCGTGTCATCGGGTACATTTAGCAATGCGGTGTACGCCGTGAACTTCGTGCGCTATGAAGCGGCAGGAGCGCCCCGATGAACATAACTCATGAGCCGTTCCGTCTCGTTCCGAAAGTTGGCGCAGAGAACTTCAAGACGTACGGAGTGGCGCGTCCGATCGCAACGCACTGGCGCAAAGCTACGTGCAAAGAGATCGGTTGCGCGAACTTCATCAACGGGTGGCGCACCACCATTGATCTCAATACACCTCTCGGCCAGACACAAGCGAAGTACATTCGCGACCACTCTGGCCGTAAGTACACGGTTGTCGGGCAGATGAACAACGTCGTGACGCTGGAGTTTCCCGCTGGACAAAAGTGCTTCGGGGAGCACAAGCGTCCGCTAGAGCGTGAGCCCATCTTCTACATCAAGGGTGGAGACTTCCGGGGTAACCCGATGGGCATTCCCACTCAGAAGCTCCGGGCTGTCGATTGGATCGATGACTTCGGCGACCACCAGAATAAGATCGCAGACCAGAAGGAGAAAGGCTAAGAAATGGCGAAAGAACCGGGCTTTCCGTTCAGTGTGTCGGTCGATGACTCGGCCGGCGTTGTGCGGGACATCTCCAATGACATCAGCAACCTTCAGTACGCCACGCCGCGCGGTGTGCAGGACATCACCGGTGTCAACAGGAGCGCCATCGAGCGCCAGCTGTTGCTCGCCGACATGTCATGCACGCTGAACGGCGCGGCCTTCAACGATGCCGCGAACTTGTCGCACTCCGTGTTCAAAACGGTGCCGTCAAGTTCTGTCAACCGCACCACCACGCTCGCGCTGTCCGGCCAGACGCTCGCGGCTGAGCTTCTGTTCTCCGACTACGCGCATACGCGCGGCCAGGATGGTTCGCTCACGTGGACGGCTCCGGGCGTGCTCGCGGACGGCACCGTTCCTACCTGGACGTAATACCTACAAAGAGTCGGATGGGATATTGAGATGGGATTCAAAGTCGGTAGGATCTTCGATCTGAAGTTCGAAGGCACGGATCTGGACGGAGCGGAGATCAAGATTCGCTCCGCTTCCGTTCAGACCAATCTCGAAATGGGCACGTGCTCCGTGGAGCGGGAGTGCGAGATCATCGGGGAGCATCTCGTCTCGTGGAATCTCGAAGCGGAGGATGGCTCGTCTCTTCTGGCCGATGTTTCCGGAGTACTGTCGTTGGAGGTGGCCGCGAAGAATCTGCTCATTCGTGAATGGATGAAGGCGACACGCGGTATCTCCGCCCCTTTGGATCGGCGCTCCAACGATACCGAATCATCCCCGGAGGTACCGATCACGATGGAAACATTGTAGGGCTTCCGCACGAAGCTAACGAAGCTCTGTGGATTCTCCGGCAATGCGAACGGTTCGGTAAGTTGCCGGAGGAGATTCTCGGAGCAGATGGCTTGCTCTTGCAATTGCTCACCATTGAAACGGAGACGAAAGGAGAGTGAGTCTCAATGTCAAATGAAGTGAAGATCAAAGTCACGATGGAGAACGCGACTAAGCCGGTTATCGCGGGACTCAAAGGAGATCTTCACGACGTTGAGACAGCTTCCGACAAGGCCGGCAACAAGCTGACTTCGTTCGGCGATCGTAGCAAGACACTGAAGAGCGATCTCGCGAAGCTCGATGACGGCATCAAGATGAGCACGCGCACGCTCTCTGAGCTTCATAGCGCGCTAGCGAACACGGATGACGCCGCACAGCGCATTGACATCAAGAAGGCCATCTCCCGCGTACAGAGCGATCTAGCGGCCAGCATGAAGGCGAAGAAGTTCAAGATCACTGAGCTTCTCGATGCGGAGCCGGAGCCGTCATTCATCGATAGAGTGGAGAGCAAGCTGGGCGCCGCGCTGCGCGGCGGCAGTGCGCTCCCGCTCATCGGTGGCAGCCTTGGGGCTGCCATGGCGCCGGCTCTCTCCGCCACGCTGGCGAGCGCGGTCACGGGTGCCGTGGGTATCGGTGGCATCATCGGTGGCGTGGCGCTGGTGGCCAAAGACCCCATCATCACCACGCAAGCGAAGGCCATCGGTAGCAAGTTCAGCACCGGTGTGCATGAAGCCGCACGGCAGAGCTTCCTCGGCCCGGTGTCCGAAGGACTGGCAGAACTGGGGAAGCTGGCGGATCGCAGCGTTCCGCAGATCGGCAAGATCTTCGAAGCGACCGCTCCCAGTGTCGAGCATCTGACCGGAAACATCACGCGTCTCGGCGATAATCTGCTGGACAACCTCACGTACGCGGCCGGCAAGAGCGGCAGCAGTATCAACGCACTCGGCGACTTCGTGGAGCACACCGGCGAAAGCGTCGGCAAGTTGGTGGCGCGGCTGAGCGATAACGCGGACAGCGGAGCCAGTGCAATTCACATGCTCGATGACGCCCTTCAGCAGACCATCGGTGATATCAGTGGCACGCTCGACGTGTTGGGCAAGCTATACGGCGTGTTTGGCAAGGTCAACGATGGTGTGTCGAAACTGACGGGTGGGCTGTCGCTTCTCGAAGCGCTCGATCCTACAGAGCCGTTCCGTCTTCTGTATGACGGAATCAAGAGCACCGACGGCGAGATGGGGACATTTACAGCGCATACTGCTGGCGCTATCGATGCAACCGGTGAGCTTGCCAGCGCAGCCGATGATGCTGCCGATTCGCTTCACGGACAGCGAGACGCGCTAAAGGATCTTAGCGACCAAATGCGCGCGGAAGTTGATCCGGTGTTCGGCCTTCTCGACGCCACTGACAATCTGAAGGAAGCTCAAGAGAGATACACGAAGAGCGTCAAGAAGAGCGGCGAAGGCAGCAAGGATTCCAAAGCAGCTCTCCGTGATCTCGCGAAGGCTGCGATCGATCTCGAAGGCAAGACCGGTGCGCTGGGTGGAGCATTCGATGGCAAGATGACTCCTGCGCTGCGCAACACGCTATCTGCCGCCGGACTGACAAAGAGTGAGATTGATCGGTTGGGTAGGGAGTTTGTTGACGCGAAGAAGAAGGGTAATGACTTCGCGAAGACGTACATTGCTAAGGCGCAGTTGCGTGGCGTGGACTCCTCCGTGGCCGATGCTGAACGGTTGCGCAAAAAGCTTCTCAGCATCCACGATCGCAGCGTGTATGTACAAGTGGCCTTCAACGAAGGCCGCATCAACAAAGTGCAGAATCAGCTCAACCGCATTGGTCACGCGGGCATGGCGTCCGGCGGCATCAAGGGTGCGGCTAACGGTGCTAACGGCAGCGGCATGACATGGGTGGGCGAGAACGGGCCGGAGCTTATGGATCTTCCGCCCGGCGCGACCATGCATAGCGCCGGAGACAGTCAGCGTATGATGAACCAAATGAGCAGCGGCCAGAGTAGCGGACCGATGGAGCTGCTGGTGTCGATTGACGACAGCGCACAGAACGGTGTGCTCCGTGAGCTGTTCGAAGCGCTTCGGTTCGAAGTGCGTACGCAGGGTGGGGGAAGCGTGCAGAAGACTTTCGGTGACAAGCGGGTGGCGGCATGAGCCTTCTGACCTTCGGCGCTGGTGGCGCTAATGACATCCTGCCCATTCGCGCCGAGATGTATATCGGTGGCGCGTGGACGGATATCACTTCGCGTATCCGGCTGGCGAACGAGATCGTCATCAACTCGCGCGGGCGTGCGAATGAGCAGGGCCGACCCGGCGTATGCACGTGTTCGTTCACGCTGAACAACGGGGATCAGTATTTCTCCAACCGCGCGATACTCGGCGCAAACTATGGGAAGCTCGGACCGAATACGCCCTTCCGTGTGAGTGTCACGGAAGACCGCAGTTTCGCTGCGCTCGATAACAGCACCGATGCCGCGCGCGTGCGCACCGTGGACAAGGCCAGTATCAGCACAACCGGTGATCTGGATATCCGCATCGAGTTCGAGCCGTACACGTGGGACATGGGAGATAGCGGTCATGTTCTTGCCGCTAAGTGGCGGAGAACGGCGAGCGCTAACCGTTCGTGGGCGCTGACCACCAGTCCGCAGGGTTATCCGATTCTGTGGCATAGCACGGATGGAACGTTCTTCAGCACGTACTATGCGACGTCGCCGCTCCCTACACAGTACGGCGCCGTTGCGCTGCGATGCACCATTGACGTGGACAACGGCGCGGCCGGCAGAACGGTCACGTTCTATACCAGCGATTCCATCTCCGGCACGTGGACAACGCTGGGCACGCCAGTGGTCACGGCCGGAACAGTGACCGGCTTCGATAGCACAGCGGATCTCGAACTGGGCAGACTCGATGATGGGCAGCGCGCCGGCTTGATCGGTGGCACCGGTCTCGCCGGTCGCATCTACGCCTTCGAACTACGTCACGTCATCGGTGGCGCACTGGTGGCCAACGCCGCCATCTCTTCGCAGGCTCGCGGCACCACATCGTGGAGCGATGGGCTGGGAACGCCGAACACGTGGCTAGTGGAGAGCACGGCGGAGATCACGCCCGACGATCGACGCTTCTACGGCGAAGTAGCCTCCCTGCCTCAGCAGTGGGACATCTCTGGCCGAGATGTCTTCGTGCCCGCACAGGCTGCCGATGTCACGCGACGGCTTCAGCAGGGCGGTGTGCCGGTCACCAGTGCGTGGACGAAGTACTGGCAGGGGAAGGTGGCTGCCGGCTATCTGAGTGCCACTACGCCCGTCACAGGAATGTGGCCGCTGGAGGACGGCGCCACGGCAACGCAGGCAGCCAACATCGTGCCGCGTGGTGCGCCGGCCACGATTGTCAACTGCTCTTTCGGAGCAGCGGCAGATCTGCCGGCCAGCGATAACGTCATGACACTGAGCGCCGTGGGCAGCAAGTTCTACGGGCAGTGCCGCAAGACCATTCCGAACGTGCTTGGCCCCGGTAGCTTCGCCAACTTCGCTTTCAAGATGCCATCCGTTCCGGCCAGCAGCACCACGCTCATGGATTTCAAATGTCTCGGCGATATCGGCCGGTGCAATATCTCCGTGACAGCGACGACGTACGTTGTCGCCATCTACGATCCTGACGGCGTTCTGATCACAAGCGCGGCGACTCTCTTCGGTCCCCCCGTTCCCAATGCTTGGGTTGTCATGCGCTTGCAGTTCACGCAGAGTGGCGCGACCGGTAAAGTCGATCTGGGCTGGTATCACCCTGGCGACAATGTGCTGTACGGTGCTGCCGCGCTGACGTTTGTGGGCAGCAGCGGTAATATCGTGGGCTTCAACGTACAGGGGACTGCCGGCAACGCTGGCACACAGTATTCGCAATTGGCAATCGGTAACTACTTTCTGAACAACACCACTTACGAATACACCATTACCGCTAGCGCATTCGCTGGGGAGTCGACAACTCAGCGATGGACGCGCGTATGTACGGAGAACGGAATCAGCGGCTCGATCGTCGGTACCGGCAGCGGAGAGCTAATGGGATCGCAGCAGCACACCAGCGCCATGGAGCTTCTATATCAGGTGATGGATGCGGAACAGGGCATCATGTACGCGTCTCGGCGCGATGCGTCTATCATTCTTCGCACGCGCCCATCTCTCTACAATCAGTACGGTCCGTCACTCAGTTACGCTGCTGGCGATTTGGGCAACAAAGTGCCGCTGCCCACCGATGATGACCAGCAGACGCGCAACGTCGTGACCGCTTCGCGCAGTGGTGGCAGCAGCGCAACGTCTACCGTGGACACCGGACCGAAGAGCACACAAGCACCACCGAACGGTGTCGGTGTGTATACCAGCCCCATCACGCGCGAGGTTTACAGTGATGATCGGCTGGACGATATGGCAGCATGGGATGCCTTCCTCGGAACGTGGGATGAGCCCCGCTGGCCACAAGTACGCGTGGACCTTGAGCGCACGCCCTTCACTGGCACTGCTGCGAAAATAACGAAGCTGAAGACCATTTCTCATCTCGATGTCGCAAACTTGTTCACGCTGACCGGTCTCGTGCAGACCGGCATCCCGCCGGACGATGCGAAGCTGATGATCCAGGGAGTCACGGAAACGCTGGGTAACCGGAAGTGGTGGATCGAATTCAACACTTCGCCTTATGGTCCGTGGGTTACCAACAATCTCACCAGCGTCACAGCTAACTCGAAGTTTCGGGTGGCTGCCGCGAACTGCACGGTAACCACTGGCTTCGCCGCCACTGGCGTGGCTTCGTTCCAAGTGAGCACGGCAACCGGCAGCACGCTGTGGGGAACCACGCTCACAAAGCCCGGAAACTTTCCGATTGATATTGTGATAGCCGGAGAAGTGATTACGATCTCCGGTATCAGCGGCACCACCAGCCCGCAGACCTTCACGGTATCGGCCAGGGGGGTCAACAACGGGGGCGTGGGTAAAGCTCAGTTGGCGGGCGCCACCGTACAGGTTAAAGACGTGTTCTATCCGGTACTGTAGAGACGTGAGGCTGCGCCCGTGAGCAAATATCCCGTGATCGAAGTCGGAGACCCGTGGACAGCGGATCTCGCTAACAGCATGCTCGCGGACACCACGTACAAAAGCACTGCAACGCCGCGAACGAACAATACGCTCGCCGATGATCCGGATCTCGTCACTCCCACGTTGGTTGCCAATGGTGTTTATTTGGTGGAGTTCTCTATTCGGTATGCGACAACGGCCGTGGCGACTACCGGTATCAAGACAGCATGGAACGTTCCCGCTGGAGTGCTCAGTACGAACAAAGAAGTGCTGGGGGCTGGCTCAACTCAGACAGACGGTAGTGCTGATAACGATGGTGGACGCTTCGGTGTCCATGGTTACGCGACGACAATTCAGTACGGTACGCGCGGTAGCGCATCGCTTCAGCTTCGCGCCTACGAGGCAAGCACGGTAATCATGGGAGCCACTGCTGGCACCGTAGCTCTTCAATGGGCTCAGGTGACAACTAGTGCAACGGCTTCCGTTGTCAGTGCTGGCAGTTACGTAAAGGTCACTCGAACTGGATAAGAACTCCGTAGCAACCGAAGAGGGATGGGGAAAGAAATGACTGTCATTCGCACTGTGAATCTGGACTACGCCGCGCGCCCGTACGCGAACGGGTTGGCTATTCCCGTGTCGCACGGCACAAACAACTGGATCACGATTCCGTGGGATACGGAAGTGGAAGATCCGGCTCTGCCGAATCAGGCATGGGGGCAGCACGCGGGACCGAGCGGCTGGAGCGCACTCAGCGCGGGCGCCTGCATCTTCTGGGGTGAGGCTGCTGCGATGATTCAAGGGGCGCTGGAGGAGGAGTCGAGCTTCCATCTCATGGGGCGCTTTGCTGTCCCTGGCGTCAACGGCGCTCCGCAGACCATCGCCAGCACACTGCAGGCCAGCGAGAAGCAGTGCGGGAAGCACGAGACGCACACCAATCCGGATGGCAGCGTGTACTACACGAATACGCATCTCGGACCGCAGGCCATCACCGGTCGCCTGCTGGCCGGCCAGCGCCTTCAGATCGTCATCGATCATTGGAACGGGCAGGACTGTGACGCGCGGTTGGTGAGCGCGAACATCACCCTGCACTACGTATTGGAAGGTGAGATGTGACAATCTTCGGTTGGGATGCCAGCCACTACGACGCCGTGCCGGACGGCGCACGCGTGGTGAGCGAAGGCATCAAGTTCATGACACATAAGGCCGGCGGAGACGCGAACGATGCGGAGCTAGCCTCGTGGTGGAAAGAGATGAAACCGTACCGTGATCGTGTGCTTCTCGGCGCATACTGGGTACTCTATCCCGGCAACCCCTCTGGCCGCGCCGACTCCTTCCTCGCACGTCTCGATTCACAGTGTCCCGGCTGGCGTGATGGTCCGTTCATCTTGCAGGCTGACTGTGAGATCTGGGGCGGAGACAAGAGCACGCTGCCGTCAGTGGCGGAAGCTAACGCGTTCGGCGATCGGCTAGCCGCAAAGGCACCGAAGTTGCGCATGATCGGCTACATGCCGAAGTGGTGCTACGGCAGCGGACTGGGTTCATTTCGGTATCCGATCTGGTCAAGCCGTTACGTGAGCGGTAGTGGCACGGCCAGCGGGCTGTATCCCGGAGATTCTTCGAGTCTCTGGGGCGCGTACTCCGGAGGCGCCGCGCCGGCCGTGCTTCAGTTCTCCAGTTCGGCGAACATCGCCGGACAAACGACGTGTGACGCGAATGCGTATCGCGGCACGCTCGATCAGTTGACGGCGCTTCTCGCGCCCGGATGGAAGGAAGAAGAGATGGCACTCGAAAGCGATGACGTGCGCAAGGTGTGGGGATACGATCCCGGACTGACGAATGGTGACCCGTGGCCAGGTGTCTCGGACGAGACCTTCCCGCCCGGCGGCAATGGCACCGTGGCGCCGGGCACCGCGCTCACGTATCTGCTGAAGCGGCAGCGGGACAATCACGCTGCCGTCATGGCTGCGCTCGCACAGCCGGTACAGATCGACGTGACGGCGCTCGCTGCCGCGCTCGTAGCGGCGCTGCCGGCCGGCTCCACGGAGGGTCTCTCCCTGGCCGATGTGCAGGCAGCGGCAGAAGCTGGCATGCGTGCAGTGCTCCGAAACGGTGTAGGGACCGCGTAAGCTCACGGGTTAACTGACGCGCGAGCCGAATGAACGGAAAGAAGGATCATGCGTGAAGCGCTGGCTAGCACGGGTACTGACTCGCGATACGGTCTCGTTCGTGGGGGGATGGGTGATCATCCTGTATCAGATGCTCGGAGTGCCACCTACGAACGTCAACGAATGGTTCCTTCTCCTCGGCGGCTCGATGATCGGCGTTCCGGGCGTGGCGGAGATCATCGCGCTTCGCGGCGGCAGGGATGGGCGCGAGAAGCCTACAGCCGAGCCGCCGTCGCAGCCTCCGGCGCCGGCCTCCTCGGGGCGGCAGTCATGATCTACGTGCGCATGAAGACGGGAGGCTGAGCCATGGCGCCAGCACCGATGACACGCGGCCTGAGGTACACGCTCATCGTTGTACTCGTGGTGGGGCTAGTCTCTCCGATGCTCTCGCTGTTCGTGGCTAAGCGTGCCGCTGAGCAGGCTGTAACCACTGCTCAGCAGACGGCGGCAGTGCAGAACGAAGCTAGCCGGCAGCGCTACTGCGATCTGCTCACAGCTCTGCTGAACGTTTACACAGACGCACCGCCTGAATCCGATACGGGCAAAGCGGTGCAAAAAGAATATCTGGTGCAATACAATCTGGCGCACTGCCAGCCTCCAAGAGAGAAGTGATCATGACTGACACCACTCCCGCTGACGGCAGCAAGAGCATCACGCGCGATGCGGCGCTCGGACAGCTGACGCAGTTCGGCCTATCGATCGGCGCCACGGCCGCGCTGGGTGCGCTGGGCGCACTCGATCTCACCACAGTTCCCGGCTGGCTTCTCGGCGCTGCCACCCTGGCCGTGACCACCGCTACCGGCTTCCTTACGAACTACCTCGCGAAGCGCAAGAAGGCGTCTCCGTACGTCTGATCGGCAGTAACACGAGAGCGCGGCAGCCCATGGGCTGCCGCGCTCTTTTATGCCAAAGTAGGCATACCGCAACCGCAGAGGCACGTTTGCGGGCCAGCATATGGCTTGAACAATCCAAGACCGCTCCGACCACGTGTGTACTCGAAGGAGCCGACACAGTCGAAGCCTTTGCAGCCACGGCCTAAGCGTTTCACAACACTAGCGTAGGTGGCGCCAGTGCCGATGAAGTCATCCACGAAAAGCCACTTCTCCGCGATTGTTCCTTCAAAGATCGTATCGTGCGCATGTGACGATACGCCCTCCTTGCGGAGGATGGCGAACGGAAGATCGAGAAGCAATCCCAGCATCGGAATCATGACGCTTCCCGACAGGCCGATTCCTACCAACGAACCGTACTCCACGCCTTTCGTCTCTTCTCGGAGTTGATCGGCGATCTCATACGGGTGCTTGAAGGCTTCGGGAAAGTAGCTGTGGTTCGTGACTGCTCTCATGCAACTAGCTTAAGCTCGATCAGTTCAGATGTCAACTGGCTTTCTTGCACAGCTTCCGCACGGAGACAGCGGCCAGGGAGGCGAGGCACGCTGCGCAGTACACGTGCCGCTGGCGCCGGAGATGCTCCTCTGCCGTGAGCCCACCGATGATGAGCCAGCCGATCGCACGCCACGCTTTCATGCCCTGCTCCACTTCACGCGCTTGATCTTTCCGTTGATCATCTTTAGATCAATGCCTTGCCGGTTCCATTTGTCCATGCCGGCATACACGCCACCCAGTTCACCGGGCTTGACTTCCTTCGCACGAATCCACTCCTCGCACGCACGGAACATGGAGAGCGGACACTGGGCGCACATCTCTTTTGCAGCCTTGCGATTGGCGATACCGCGCTTACTTACTTTCTCATCGAATCCAAGCTCCGCTGTCACAATATCGTTGCGGCATGCTGACGTACTCCAGTCCGGCTCCGGCACGATGTGTTGCACCTTCACGTAATGAACCGGCCGGCCGGTTACCCGCTCCTGCCGTTCAAGCTTACGCCGATCTTCTTTGTACTTCTCCAGCAACGCCAGTGCATGCGGGCACGTGCACGACTTCTTCTTGCTGACGCGAGCCCACGTGATGGTGTTGTGTCCCTGCGCGATACACAGCGGAGAGATGCGCCACGGCCGGAACCAATTCGGAGCAGGAAGCCCCTCCTTCTGGCCGTTGGCGACACGGATCTTCAGTGCCAAAACGCGCATACGTTCTAAGTCTTTCTCGTAGAGCACGCGACCGCGCGGGCAGATGCAGCGCGGTATCCCCCTGCTGACACTTCCCCGTCCAGCAACGCGCGTGTTATGGCGTGGAGCGCGGCACTCCTTGAGCACCATCCACGGGCCTCCGCCCTCCAACGTTGTATAGCCTTTCACAGTAACCCGACTTTCTGAAGTAGCAGGAGAAGGAGCATAAATGCAAGGAGCTTGACGAGGAGCACGAGGAGCATGACGGAGATTCGGAGGAGAAGTGGAGCCCACTCTCTCCATGTACGTTGGGAGTGTGCGCGCTGTTTGGAGATTCTCCGGAGATTCCAGTGGTTCATCTTGTCGTTATACACCGGAGCAAGGAGCACGATGCACAGCAACTCCAAGAAGTTGACTGCCCATGGAGTGCGGGCAAACATCCATCCGGGGAGCGGGAGGATTCTCCACGCCTCCGGATCGAGATCGCTCCACGCCTTTGCCACGCTCTTGAACTTACCTCCTCCGGCAGTGTGCTGTCTCCAGCGCAAGGAGTAGGCCACGCTCTGCCCCACGTATCCATTGTGCCGCCCGATGATAGGCAGTCCGAGAATCGCCCAAGGCTTATTGGTGCGGAAGAGATAGATACCGCCCTGGAGTCGCTTCACTTCTGCTCCTACTTCGGTCGCTTGTGTGACGTGATGTGATAGTGATCGCCCCACGAGCAGCGGTACACCATTCCCTGGCCGAGCCGAGCACGCCGGCCGTCTCGGAGCCTACGAAGTTCAGCTTGCGCTTCGGCCTTCGTGGTGAAAATGAGCTTCTGTCCCGGACCGCCGCACTTCTCCCGTTGTGGTTTCATGCACCAACACTATCAGTTCACTTCTGAACTGTCTACGTCTTCCGACTCGTGCTCAGCCAGCCAGTCACTTAAGTCCTTTTCGTTATAGATCGATACGTTATTAGCGCCCACACCGGCCGGCAGCGGGAAGCCCGGATACCGGTCGCGCCAGCTTCGCAACGTGGTGATCTTGATGTCATTCGCCTCGCTGAAGTCACGCAGTGTCACGAACTCTTCCGTCCGATCGGCTGTTGTAACAGCCTCCGGCATGGGGAATGTCGGTGTGTCGTGCTGTTGCATCAACTCCCGCACGTCCAACAGAGAGTCACCACTCTGCGCCCAGTCAGCCAGCCGTTCCGGCTGATGCTTGACGTCAGGGAAGGCTGCCTGGAACACCATAGCCTGACCAGCAACTACCCAACCGAAGCGGCCAGGGAGGGACGACATGCTGGGCTTACGGCTACCCGCGCCCATCACCAGACGCCAGACGTTCTGCGGTAGCCGGCCGGCTAGCGCGAAGGCACCGAAGGACGTACGGCTACCGATGTCCACCTTCGCCCCCTCCTGCGCGCCCAAGATGACGTTGATGTTCAGCGAGCGGCCCTGCGCTGCCAGCCTATCTAGCGCGGCCAGTGCCGGAGAGAGCATGGGCATGCCGGGCGCCTTGATGGCGCGCCAGTGCTCACGCAGCAGCGACTGCATGCTGTTGCGCTCCTCTAGTAGCACCACGATACGCGGCTCCGCAACGTCGCTGTGTTGCGACAACCGGCCCCGCCGTCGCAACTCTTCGTCCAGCCACAGAACGGTGTCGTGCACCATGGCCGGCTCCGTGCAATAGAGAACTTGCGAAATACGCATGAGCCATTTATGAGAGGAGTATTTGGGATCGAGCACCACTACGCCCGCTCCTCCACGCATGAACTGCGCGACGATCCACGCCATAAGCTCCGTCTTGCCGCTGCCACTTCCTCCCAGCACTCCTACATGCGGAGAATCATCTCCGAGATCCCAACGGATACTACCGATAGCGCTCTCTCCAATGTACGGAGAAGCGGAGGAGAAGCGTTCCAGCATCATCTCCCACGTCACCACGCGCGGAGGTTGCGGAGGAACGAACAGCTCCATATGCGGCCGGTTCCCCTCCAGGTTGAAGCGAGCATCAATCTCCGCTGCCCCCAAACGCTCCTGCGCGGCTTGGAGCAAGTTGCTCCGATCTCCGTCCGCGAGAGCATGGTTACCGGGGAGGAAGATGCGGCCGGAGGCCAGGGGGTCGCGCGCGCGCACCAGCGCGCGGGGGATGTCCAGTCGCACACCATCACGGGTGCGCAGCGTGGCCACCACAGCGCGCTCCAGCGGCTTCAGATAGTCGCGCGCGAAGCGGTAGCTACCAGCGAACTTCCACGCCTGCACGCTGGCGTACGCGATGAACGGCAGCCACAGTAGCGCCGGTCCTTGCCAGTTGATCCACCATGGCCCCTTGTCGAACAGCGCTTCATTGAGCGCAGCGACGGCGGTATACGGAGCCAGACCGAAGGCTGGCAGGCGCGTAATCAGTAGCCCGCGCTTCCATCCGGGCCAATACTGATACGGCATCACGTGACCACTCATAGTGCGAGCTTTTGTACCCGCACGCCAGAAGGTGGCATCCGTTCGAGAGATGCCATCGAGCGGCCGGCCAGCGATGAAGCGAAAGAGAAACGCCGTGAACGGGTAGCGTCCCAGTAGCACCGGGATAGGGTCTTCACTCCCCGGCCGCCATGACGTGTCGGGCGCGTTGATGTCCCTTTTGAAACCGAACATGCCACACCGTCCGATCTGTCTGACGTATCAAGTGAGAATATGAACTGTAACACGCGAGAAGCGCACCGGCAACAGCCGGTGCGCTCGTGCAAGTGCAGATTCGGACTAGCCATTCTCCCACGGATACGAGAGCGAATCGCGTTCCTTGCTCGTCCAGCAGTTGTACGCATCGTGATGTCCGCCGTAACCCAGCGCCCAATCGATGCGTATGGTCGGCATTGCTACGTCCAGTCCAGCACGAAGGATGACGTTTGCAGCTTGCTCCTCCATGAACATGTAATAACCGAACTGCTGAGTCATGCAGCGAGCACAGCCTCCGCATGGCGGATAGTCAATGGTCTGTCCACCACAGTTACTCGTGTCGCCAGCGATCTCCTCCTCCTCAAAAGCACGCCACTGCGCGTCTTTCCATTCCTTCGACAAATACCGCATTACCTACCTACCTTCCGTCTCGATGATTCCGGATGATCACGCCGATCAGAAACACGATGGCGAGAAGCGCCACGGTCAGCATCCCCGTGGCGCTTCCGTGCAATGTCACCGGCGAACCAACTTGCGCATCATCTCCACGTGATCAGCGGGAATCTTCTCCGCCTGCACGTCGATGTTCTGCGTAGGGTTGGCCTTCAGCATGTTGGCCACCTTCTTGTAGCGACCGAACGTACTCTCGCCGATGCCGGCCTTCGCTGCCGCCTCGCTGTTCTTCACGCCGTCCACAGCCAGTTCAGTCACGAGAGCCACATCCCACTGCGCTCGCGGCTTGCGGGTACGGGCAGGGGGGGCGGATACCGGAGCGATGGAGACACTGCCCCATTCCGCTTCGAGATCGAGCTGAGTGGGTCGCAACGCCGGAGCCGGCATGGGACCGATGGGCTTCGCGTACTGGAATCCCATGCTCGGACGATTCGCGGCAGCAAAAGCGGGACGAGTGAACAGCAACACCATCGTACAGCCGATCATCATTCCGTCGATCGCGATGGGGCCAATGAAGGCGATGAACTGCTCTTCGCCCATCAAGCCCAGCAGCGAATACAGGTGCTGATAGCTGACGATCGCAGCAGGGACGGCCGGCACGAGGAGGATGTTCCGGCCGATGTGGTGCGTCCAGCGCCGTTCCCAGATCATCCGAACGATGATCTCGATACCGCCGAAGGTGAGAATCGGCCAGAGGACGGCGGGTGGAACTCGCAGCCACAGCGAGATGTCGGAGGTGATTAGGATGGTATGGAGCACGTTGCCAGCAACACTAGTCACCAGCGCGATACCGAGGAACCATCGCGCCCACTTGCGTCCGTCAGCGTTGCTGTTCATGATCTTCTCTCATCTCTGCTAGTTCGCGGGCGCCGGGGGCAGTGGCCTTCGTGTCTGCTCCGCTACCCTCGACGCCTCTGCTCATTAGCGTAGCAGTGCGAAAGTGAACTGGCAAGCTCAGCGCTCCAATGCGTCGAGCTTTTTCTTCAGCGTCACGAGATACGGCCGAAGGTTCGGACTATACGGCTCCTTACCCTTCATCACCTTCTCGATATCGCGAATCTCGCGCTTCGTAGCTCTAATCAGTCCCTTCCGAAACTTCTTCGCATCGCGTGCACGTCTTGCTGCTTCGTCCATTGCTTCACTCCAATCAGAAAGAAGCGCCGCACAGCGGCCCGTGGAAGTCTGCCTTCCCCGCTGTGCGGCGCCCTGGCTTCGTCAGCCCCAGTTCACGTCACCCTTACCCATATGATCACCTCCTTCAGTTCTGTTGCGCGTGATCCTTCTGCGCAGAAGAAGCTTTGCGTCGCCTGACCGCTTCTGCACTGAACATCGGAGGCGCTGCCTTCTCCGCACGCTCCCGGATCTTCTGCCACTCCTTATCGGAGATCGTATCGGGCACCTTCATGCGCTCACTCTACCAGTTCAGAAGCGCACTGGCTAGCTCGGAATGATGACGCTCTTCGGTCCGAGCTTCTGAAGACCGGTGAACAGCGCGGCCGGCATCACATCCTGCGGAAGCCGGCCATCGTTGAACACGTGGAAACCAGCGCGCCGCATGGCCTCGTCTGCCAGCTGAGAGCAGATCATGTGCTTTGTGCTGGCCACGTAGCGCTCCAGCTTCGAACGCTGCCCCAGCGGCACATAGCCTCTCCCACTGGCCGCGTGCGCCGTCAGCGCCGCATAGTCCAGAAAGCTGTACGGAGTACCAACGAGCGCGCGCGCCTCGCGCGCGACGTCGTATCCTTGCCCAACAGCCATGCCCAACAGAGACGTGTGCGTGCTAATGCCATAGTTCGGCATCACGTAGGCGTATGCCGATGTCCAGTGCTGCGCGGTCAGCTCGATCTCCTCCGCACCATGCGGCATGGCCTGCACAGCCTTCGGACCATGACCACCTCCGGCACTTTCCACGCACACCAGCACGTGACGAATCTTGAAGGTTTCCGGACTGGACGCCTTCAGCAACATCTGCCCGACACCAACCGGGAAGAAGCCCGGCACAATGCCACCGATGGGACCGAAGATGATGGTTCCGGGCCGGACTTCGGCCAGAGTAGGCTCCTGCATGTCTCCTGCTTTCTGTGCTGTAGATACGAAGAAAGCGGGAGCAGTGCGCCCCTCGTGGCACTGCTCCCGCTACTTCTTGCTGGCCGATTGTTACTCGGCGGCCGGCGTGGCGAGCGCCTTGCGCTCCGCCGTGATCTTCTTCTTCACGAGGAAGGCCACGTCCTCACCGTTGGTCTCCAGCGCCGACAGATTGCGCACGACGGCGCCACCGATGGTCTCGACCTGCTGGAGCACGGCGGCGTACTCCGTCTCGGCATCGAGCGAGAGCTTCCGGGCGACGTACGCCACGGTGTCGATGTCACCGTGCACGCGGGCCAGGATCTCGTCCGTGGCCTTGTTGACGGCTTCGAAGAAGTACAGAGGCATGTGTTTCTCCCATCTCGTAGAGCTGCCGATCTGGCACTCTGTGAGCCGCTCCGACAACATGCCATAGCAAGGCAAGATCCGGAGCGGCAGTACAGAAGGCCGATAGGCTCAGAGCGTCTTGCGGTACTCCGCCCACCACGCAGCGGCCAGGGCGCGCCGCTCCGGGGTCAGCACAGTGGGCCGGTCGTCCAGCGCCCACGTGTACTGCGGCTTGGTACCCTTGCGGCCCTTGCTGATCCAGTTCTGCACGATGGCCCGCGTGCTGTCGATCGTTGCGCCCTTCTTCGCGTCCGCGACGTACGGCGCGTAGGACATCACCCCGAGGAAGAACCGACCTTCCTCAAACAGCGGCTTCAGCTTGCCCACGAGTCCACCCTGCGCCACGCTCTGAGAGATGGCCGTGAACGGGAACGAGTCGACCGTCATAGTCTTCTCGATGCGCGGAAGCGCGGCGCCTTTCGGATCAGGCTCCGTGTACTCGTACGTGAACGGGTCACCGTCCAGAATCACGAGATCCACACGGAATTCCTCGCGGGTGGGATCGCCGCCCGGGAAGGGATTCTTTGCCTCCGGATCGAAGGACTTCGGAACGAGCACCACCATGCGGCCTTCGATGTCTTCGAACGGCACGCGCGGCGTCCACACTCCGCCGGTCTTGATCTCGCTGGACGTGGCGAACGGATCATCCACGTCAGCCATCTTGCCGGCCGGAATGTTGGTGCTGGTGGCAGTGGTCGAAGTGGCCTTCGCCGCTTCGGCTGCCTGCTGGAATGCGTCGGTCATTCTGTTCTCTCTTTTCTGTCTGTTCTGTCGATGCTGTCTGTTCTGTGTGGAGCGCGCAGGAGGCTTGCCTTATTGGGGAGTTGCCATCACATGATCCCTGCGCGCTTCGTGGGATCAGCTAGAGCGTAGCGACACTTAGCTGCGTTCGGTGGACTCTAGCCGATCTCGTGAACAGGGAAGGACTCGAACCTTCGTTCCGCTTCGCACCCGAAGGCTAGCGCCGCGTGCTCTACCACTGAGCTACCCGATCTGGTGCGATGAAGTGTCGGCTCTCGCGTACTGCTTCACCCGTGGAATTCTGGTCGGTCCACGCCCGTACTTTCTGCCCGGTATTACAGTCTAGCGCTTGCTGGTCTTCGTGACACGAACGGTGCCGTGCTTCGTGTCCTTCAGTTCCGAGTTGGTGACCGTCTTGCACTCGGTCACCGGCACGTTCTCCTTCTGGAGCTTACCCTTCGTGGTGATGCGGATCGCCATGCCGTGCTCCCGTCCGTTGAGATGAACAGTAGTGCATAACTGAACTGTGCGCAAGTCACTGCGCCCAACCGTCGCCGCCCCACTTCTTGGGCTCCAGCTTCTTGATGGTCTTGTGCTTCACGGTAGCGATGTAGTCCGCTTCCCGCGCTTCGACCATGGGCTGGTGCTCTACCCAAACCTGAGCACCCTTCCACCACGTCATGCTGCTCTTCAACTTCTCGCCACGCTTCGCCATGATCAGCTCTTCTCGGGATCGTTCACCTTGCGGCGCCGGCTGAGCACTTCGAGATCACGGACGCTGGTGCCGTCCTTGTCCTTCAGCCGCTCCACCCTGGCAGACTGCTCCAGCTTCGCGCGCTTCTTGCGTTCAGCATCGGAGAGCGCACCGATGTGATGATTCTTGCCGGAGCCGTCACGGCCAGAGAGAGCCACGTCAGCGCTTCTTACCGAAGATCGCCCACAGCGCGGCTTCCTTGATCTTGCGCGCGGCGCCACGGCCAGCTGACTTCGCGGCCTTCTGGATCGCCTTCTTCAGCACCGGGTCAGCAAGATCGTACCGACCGCTCTTATCAGCCTTGAACTGCGAGCGCAGCATCATCGCCTCGCGCTCATAGCCTTCCATCATCTGACGGCGCTGCCGCTCCAAATGCATGTCATCTTCGACGCTCATACTCGACATCCTCCAAACTTTGCCGTCTTCTCGGCCTGCTTACGATCGGCAGCCTTAGCCGCCTCCTGGCGCGTCTCGCGCCGCTCTTTCTGTTGTGCGTTCCGCAGCGCGCTATCTGCGCCTCCGGCGCTCACTTGCTGAAGTACGAGCGCGGTCGAAGGTTCCGGAGGTTACCGCCGTTCTGCACGATCTTCCGGAGCGTGATCCAGTAGCGCTCGTCCAGCGGGATGCTGACCTTCGGCGTACCAGCCGGACCGCGCTGCTTCGGCATGTTCAACGGAGTGACCATAATGCACTCGCTTTCTGTTAGATGTCGTGCCCCACCTCGGAGTTGAACCGAGAAGTCCAGCCGGCATGTGCCGGTTAACGCTCCAGTGCGTCAGTGGGGCAAACCGCTAGATGATCGAGACGTAACCGGAACCGTGACACGCATCGCAGCCGCCGCGCCGAGCGCCGCAGTTGTCGCACGCGCGAACACCGGTGCTGCGAGGCTTCGTGTAGTTGCGCTTCGACTTCTGAGTGCCGGTCACGTCTTTCTTCTTCGGCTCTCTCGGTTCCTCCGCCATGCGCTTCTCCTATCATTGGAGTGGTGCTGTGCCGCGAGCGCGACTCAATCGCCTTCTCTCGCGGGAGCCGTTCGGTTCCCCTACCGAATGAAAGTGATGGCGTTGCCGAAATCAGGCTTTGTTCTCAGCGGCCTAGTTACGTGCAATCCGGCACCGTGGCCCCGAATTCCTAGTGGTCTAGACATGATCTGCGACCGTATATCCGGCGAAACTCTTCCTTCACTTTCATTCGGTAGGTTTCCCTCCCGACAAGAAGAACATTACCGGGAGCCAGTTCAGATGTCAACTGGTCTAGGCAAGATTCTTCAGCCGCGCCACACTGGCGTCCACGGCTGCCGCCAGTTCGGCTGTACTCATATCCTCCGGTGGCCGGCAACTCATCACCACGCGCGAACCCTCCACGAAGCTGGCCACTAGCGACAACCGGCGCAAGATGGCCTCTCGCGTGTCCAACGGTACCGGCTCGATAGGCAGCGTCCGGAGCATCGGAGCACTCTTAGCCTCCGCCCGGTCGTCCACCACCTCACGCGCCCGCTGAGCGGTTGCCCAACCCTTGATCAGATCCATGCGCTGAAGCGCGGGAATGCCAGCAATGCTCTCGTCCGCTTTAGGGCCTTGCGGGAGATGCAGCAGCACACCCCAGTCCTTCGCGAAGTTGGGCATGGTTACATAGCAGCACCGGTCTTCGTCCCACATACCGTCTGCGTAAGCGTAGTTGGCCAACTGCGCGCGTTGCTCCAGCACGCTCCAGAATTCCTTCCGCTTCGTCTTCAGATCGGCCATACGCAGCACGGCCGGACCATCACGGTAGTCCCATACCGGCACGTCGAAACGGCCGGCTGTCTTCGTCTTCGCGTTCACCACGATGCGTTCGGCCAGAGAGGGCTCTGGGCGGAAGAGACAGTCCCGCATGTGCGCTTCGAGCGCGGTGATGCCTTCGCGGATCTCCGCCGTGCCGATGAGCGCACCGGTCTCCAACCGCACCTCCAATGCCTTGTGATACGCGGTGCCAATGACGCTCCAACGGTCCGCCTTCACGGCTTGAAGTGCGCTCTCCGCGATAGCGCGAGCGTCGCGGAACGCTAGTCGACCGTTGACATCTCGCGGCAGCTCGGACAGCCGAGCGATCAAGTCGGGCCGATCGCACAGCCCAATCATGATCATCTCTTCTTCCCAGTTCATGAGCGCACGAAGCTCGCTGTAGGCGCTGATGAGATTGCTGGTGCGCATATAGCCGCGCGGCATCGGCTTCGCGCCGAAGGAGCCCGGACTCCATGCCAGCGGGTCAGTGACATCAGGCAGCCAGTACCGGCCGTTGTAGATGCGCCCGAAGATCTTCGTTTCTTTGATCTCCTGCACTTCACTGGCCGTGGCGAACGGATCATCTTGGTTCACTTTACCTTGGATCACTTGTTCTCCCACGTGACTTCGACGCCCAAGCCGGCAGCGCGACCGGCAATTTCCGCGTACGTGATGAAGCAGCAACCGCACTCCTGCCGCCACACATTACCGCCTTCAATGATGCGGTAGAACTCATCGTAATTCTCGCGAATGTAGATGATGCGCACGTCATCGGGCACCGGATCGATGAGCGCGAAGATGGGCTCAAGCTCCTTGCGGATCTCCTTCTGCGGCTCGAACAGCCCAGCGAGACCACGCGTCCTCCGTAGAGTGTTGATCATCTCTTCCGTGATCTCGATCATGCCCTTACCTTTCCGCTCCGCGAGTCGAATTCCTCGTAAGTCATGTACTCCTTCACCCGTCCGTGATAGCCATGCCGGTCTGCGTCGCGCAGGCTGGCCACCATGATGGGCAGCAAGCGCGCGTCACTCCAGTGCAAATTGTTCACGCGTATATATCGAGCGTTCCGATCGGCGCTAACGTTCTCGTCATCTTCAGGCGGCAGCGAATCGAAGAACGCTGCCGCTTCCGCTTCTCCGTAGGGCTCCCCGCTGGCCGCTCCTCGGAGCGCTTCTTCCTGAAGCACTTCGGCCCCATCCCGAATGATCATCTCTACTTCTCTCGCGCGTTGAGCATGAATTGAACAACCGGATCAATCCGGCGCGTGCCCACTACCGTACTGATGAGATCGCTGACCTTACCCTTATTGATGGCGTACGTGCCATCTTCCTTCTCCGGCACATCACAGCCCATTCCCCGCGCCATTCCCACCTGAGCGGCACTCGGCTGGCCGTATCTCCATGACGCCTTCTTGCTGCCGAAGCTGCCGCCCATCTCCTCCATGACCTCTTCAGCCCATGAGCACGCCATCTCTACGCTCATGCCACGGTGCTCCGTGAGTCCTCCGGCTGCTCCGGTGTGGCTAGCTCCGCACTGGCACTCCCGGTTGGTGGAGAAGTACGGAGCCATGCCGCTGCACGTGCGGTGCCAGAAGATGGACGGCTTCGCGGTCAGCCATGCCACATCCCACTGCCCTGGCTCCTCGGAGGGAACGATGAGCACGTACGCCTCCTTACCGGCCGGAACAAAGTAGTAGCCAGCTGCCGTCTGGAGCCATGCTCCGATAGTGGTGCGCCCCAGTGGATCGAAGTCAACGTGCTCCACAGTGCCGGCATAAAGCTCCTCCTCCTGGCCGCTGCCCGGAGTCGCTTCGCTCTCTAGAAGATCCTCCTGCTCTTCCATCTCCAGCAGCGAGAGCGTCTCATCCTCCTCGATCTCCTCCCGGATCTCCTTCTCGGAGAGATCGACCAGCGAGCGGAGGCTGTGATTCTTGGAAGCCCCGACGACATCGAGCACGAGGCAGTCACCACGATCCTCCACGGCAAGGGCAAGGTTCGGCCGGAGGCCGCGCCCGACCATTTGCTGATAGAGCGGAGCGCTTTGTGTCGGACGCGCAATGACAATGCAACTGATTGTTGGGTCATCAAACCCCTCCGTGAGAACGGCGACACCGTGGACAACTTGCGTCTCCCCAGTGGAGAGACGGCGGAGCATGGCGCGGCGCGGATCACGAGCAAGCTCACCGTGGATGGTCTCGGAGCGGATACCGGCAGTGTTGAAGGCTTCCGCTCCGAGATGTGCGATCTCCACAGTGGGCCAGAAGACGATGCCTTTTCTGGCCGCTGCCTCCTTCGCATACGCCTCCGCCACCACCTCCGGCGCCAATGAGCGCTCCAGTTCGGCGGCTAGCTCGCCGTCCGCGTAGTCGCCACCCTGCTTCTTGACGTTGGAGATGTCGAAGTCCGGCACGATAACGCGCTTGCCGCGCACGTCCAGCAGATACCCGCGCCGGATGCCGAAGGAAATGCCGCGCGTGAATGTGCAGTCTTCCCACACTTCACTCAGCTTCTTCTTGTCCCCCCTTGCCAGCGTGGCCGTAAAGCCGGCCACCTTCACGGCTGGTGGCCCGATCTGATCGGAGGAATGCCAGCGTCCATCATCCTCCGACTTGTATCCGGGCATCTTCGTTCCGAATGCGCCGAAGTGCTCCAGAATGCTGCGATATGTAGTGGCAACCGCGTGGTGGCATTCATCCACGATGATGAGACCCACGTTGCGAATCTGCTCACGGCGCTTGCGGCTTCGAAGGCTCTGCACGCTAGCGACGATTACGTGCGCGCTCACCTCGTTGCGTTCGGCCTTCACGATGCCCACCGTGCGATGCGGCGCAGTCTGCTTCATCTTCGCGGCAGCTTGATTCACCAGTTCATCCGTGTTCGCTAACACAAGCACACGCTTACCCGGAGTGCTAGCGAGAAACTGTTCCGCGAGATGTGCGAAGATGACCGTCTTGCCCAAGCCGGTTGCCAGCACAGACGGCACACGCCATGCGCCGGCATCCCATCGGCTGTGTAGATCACGGATGCAATCCAGCTGATAGTCACGGAGCTTCAGCAATTCCATTATTTGATCTCTCCGGTTCGGATGGCGATCGCCACAGCTTCGGTGGTGTTCTTCGCGCCCAGCTTCCGACGAGCCTGCTCCACGTACCGGTTGACGGTAGGGACGGCGATGAACAAAATGCGCGCAGTCACGGCTTGAGTGGCTCCGGCGGCAGCGTACGTCAGAACGTCGCGCTCGCGTTGAGAGAGTGTCTCGGACATGCGGTCAGTTTATATCAGAACTGACCGCATGTCCAGCTAGACAGTCTTCGCTCCAGCGCTCGTCTGGAGCAGATGTACAGCCTGCCGCTCGCGGTCCATGAGCACTTCCACGGGACCACCGGGAGGGAACGGAAGCCGGCTGTCGAGATGTGCCAGCTTCACGGTCACTTCCGTGTGCTCCCATGCCTTCGGTCGGTACGGATCAGTGTTGTCCGCGTGCCACTGCAGTACGCTGCTCCATTCCACATCCGCTTCTTGCTGGCCGATGCGCACACGGTCACCGGTGAGTACGTATTGCCACTCCGCAGCAATCCACTCTGGCGCGGGAGCAACCGGCTCGATCTCTTCTGCCTCGTAGCGCTGCGCCGGATCGTTCTCCGGACAGATGGGCGGAAGATCCGGCAGTGCGTCAACGCGCACGAAGAGCTGATACTGCCCAAGATCGGACTCATGCGGACGAAGTCCGAGAGTGAAGGTCCCATCGCCCATCCACGTGGCGCGAGCCTGGAAAGCGCTGCTGCCCGGCTCGTCCACGTCCTCATCGATCTCCACGATGCGCATCCACTCTTCGACCACGCCGTGCGCATATTCGGAGAGATAGTCAGCGAGCCTGCGCCGGATGTGCGGAATAGACTCTACACGCGGCGGACCGTAACCATCCGGCTCCGGAGAGAAATCATACGGAAAGAGACACGGATAGCCCCACGGCTCTTGCGACTGCACAAGCACGGCACCCTTACCGATGCGCCGGAAGTCTTCGGAACGGATCATGTCGCGTGGAGAGATGGCGTTCTCCGGGACGCGCCACTCTTCCTCCGTGTAGTATTTGCCGCTCTCCTTGAAGAGCGTAACCTTCGCCATCATTGTGCAGCCTCCGCTACTTTCATTCTCTCGATGAAAGTGATCAACTGTGATCGGTTGCGACCACGGAAACGAATCCAGTGGAGCGCGTGCATGCGGCGCTCGCCATCTGTGATGGTGTTCGCCAGCTGGAGCGCTTCGTTCCGCAGCGCCTTCGGCACCACGCTGTCCTCCAGCGCGATGGCGTTTTCTGCGGTGGCTATCTGTTGCGCGTACGTACGCTCGCTCATCGTTGCGCCCGATGCTGTAGGTAGTTCACGCCAGCAGCGATGAGCGAGAGCAGCACGGTTGCCACAGAAAAAGCGAACGAGTAGAACGGTGAGTCGTTGATACCGCAGTACACGGCGAACACCGCAGAAAGACAGCCGGCCACCATGAGCACAGCCCACAACAGCGCGAGATAGATCGGATTGTAAACGGGTTCTTCGTCTCGATGAGTCATCACTCGCTACCTTCGCTCGTGATGCCGAACAGATCGAGAATGCGAATGCGCGTAAGACGAATGCTCCGAAGCACGTAACGTGTGCCGTCTCGCTGCCAACGCTCACCATCGCCATCGATGATCCAATCCGGACCATCGCCAGCCGGGGCGAAGGTGTCATCGAGCACGATGGTCACCGTGAGCGTGCTAGGTTCGTGCAGATTGCGCTGAACGGTGTACTTGGTCACGAAGTCAAGCACGTGCGCCCGGCCTTCGGTACCGAGCGCGGCAATGTAGGCTGCCACCCTCGCGTCAAGATCCATGTTGCTTACGATTCGTTTCGTCATGGCAACAGCGTAGCGCCCGCCAGTTCAGATGTCAACTGGCGGGCGCTGTCCGTACTGGACTAGTAGACGGAGCACGCTGCCGCGAGATGGCCGAGCCACAGCACCAGCGTCACAAAGAGAATCGTGATCCCAGTGGTGCCGATGGCCGTGCCACGAGTGATCGGCGTACGCGGCTTGCCCACCAGCCACCACGTGCCGACGACACCGATGACTTGCAGGAAGACATAGGCCGAGATGAAGAAGGTCATGACTGCTCCGATGTCAGTGCGGATGTGAACTGATCGCTACGGTAGCACGGTGTCAGTTGTCATTGCAACTGACTACCGCTAGAGTAGGTGCTAGCGGCCAGAGAAGAGCCGGTGACTAGGAGAGGAGAGCCGAGATGGCGAAGGTATCGACGCAGTTGCTCGTGGACCCTGCGGTGAAACGGCGCATCGAGGCTCTTGCTCTCGTGCGCGGCCGGCTGCAAGCTGACGAGTTGCGGCGCATGGTGGAGACGGCGCTGGTGCGCGAAGAGCGGGAGTCGAAGGCCGATCTGCTGGAGCTGTACGGCATGCTGGACGGCATGGGCGTGGCGCCGGGGAAGGCCATCGAAGCCATGCTGAAGGCGAAGCTGCCCGTGTCCGCGCTGAAGGGTCGCAAGCGCTTCCCGCTGCCGCTGGCGTAGACTGCACCGCACGAAGCCGTAGCCCGGCTCCGGATCTTGCCTTGTATGGCATGTCGTCGGAGCCGGGCTTCTTCGTCAGCATGATCTGTGTTACCATCAAGTTCACTTCTGAACTGGAGATGATCATGGATAACCCGGAGAACTACTGTGTTCACTGCGGGCAGTACGGCAATCCGTGTGCCTGCCCTGAACGGCTTTACCTGCTGGAGATGATCCCACCGGAGATCCGTGCGCGCCTTCGGATCACGGTAGCGAAGCCGGTCGTGCGTGTCTTCATTGGTGACCAAGACGTGACATCGTTCATACGGGACTTGAAGATGACTATGCCCGATGGGCGCGTGATGGACATCGACACACAACAGAACGGGCCAGCCCGTAAAGACTGACCCATTCATAGGCTCTCAACCCACACAAAGGGTAACACATGACAACTGAACTGACTCCGGAGCAGTGTGACGCACTGGAGCACGCTCGGGCGCTCGTGCGCGCGGGGATTCCGGTGTTCGCCGCTGCTCCGTGTCCGGATGGATGCACAACGCCAGGGCATCGGAACACGGAATTTCATCTGCCGAAGGCGTGGCAGCAGATCCGACCGTCCATGCGGCAAGTAGAACGCTGGAAACCGGGATGGGCACTGGCGGCTATCGGTGGCTGGACAGCTGACTTCATCGACGTTGACGACCATCACGGTGGAGACGTGTCGGAGAAGATGCTCCGGGAGAACGGAGGATGGCCGCGTTACTTCGGAGTACAGAGCACTCCTTCCGGCGGCAAGCACTATCTCATCTCTCCGTTGCACGAGCGCCGGAACGCCAACGTACTTCCCGGCGTGGACTATCAAGGTGGGACGGGTAGCGGAGCGGACGGAGAAGGGCGGGCGTTCGTATGGCTGGCGCCTACCGTCAAGCGGTCGAAGAACGTGGAGGATGGCGGAGCGCTCGGCACATATGCGTGGATCGAACCACCGGACCTGGAGATGCTGGCGGAGTTCGCCGGTAGCGACGACAGCGGGCAGCACTTCCGTGATCTCGTGGTGGCCTCCCACGGGCTGAAGCCGGAGGAGATCGCGGAGAACGCTGGAGCAGCGGCGCCGGCTACGGTACTCGATGATCCGTTTGTCACTTCGTCACAGATCACTGCGGTAGCCGGTGCTGGTGGTGCTGGGCAGACGGCACGACGGTTCACCGTGGAGAGCGCGGAGGCGTTCATCGCTCCGGCGCTGAAGGATCTTCGCGAAGCCATAGTGGGTGGCATCGAAGAGATGTGCAACCGGGCTGCTGCTCAGCTGTCGCACTTCGTGCCGGCGTTCATGGATGCCGACACCGCGATGTGGATGCTCACGGAGGCACTCGGGCACACCGCCTATGATCCGAATGGGCCATCGGACTGGACCGTGGAGAAGTTCGTACCCGTGCTCGATGGGCGCCGGCCGCTGCGAGACAACTGGAAGGCGGAGAGGGTCGAGAGCGATTCGCTGGCCGGCAAGGTGGCGGAGAACGAAGAGATCGCCAGTGACGTTGATGCGCTTATTGGACGGATGCTCACGGCTGAACAGATGGCCGATCGCCCTGCACCGGAGCCGCTTGTGTGGGGCCTGCTCGACAGAGACAGTCTTGCTGCCGTAGTTGGTATGCCAGGCTCCTTCAAAAGCTTCTGGGCGCTCGATCTCGCGGGACACATCGGGCGTGGCATGGAGTGGCATGGGCACCGTGTGCATAAAGGTCTGTGTGTGTATATCGCTGCCGAAGGTGACCGTGGCATGACCTTGCGCACCCGTGCGTGGACTAGTCGGTATGGTCCGATGGAAAACGTGCTCTTCCTGCCGGAGCCAGTGCAGATCGCAGATGCAAAGGCATGGGATGTTCTCGTGAAAGCCTGCGAGAAGTTGCAACCGGTCTTCGTGGTCGCGGACACACAGAGCATGATGACTCTCGGAATGGAAGAGAACAGCAACAGCGAAATGAACGTAGCAATGCACGCTTTCCGGCGCATTCAAAAGTCATCCGGTGCCTGCGTGCTTGCCGTGCATCACACAACAAAGGACGGCAGTGGAGTGCGTGGCGGCAGTGCGCAGGAAGGCGCACACGATACGCGCATCCGACTTGCGCGACTGGAGCCGCGCAAGTCGATGATCGTCCGCATGAAAGACGAGAAACAGAAGGATATGGCCGAAGGAGAAAGCGTCGGCATCAAGCTGCTCATGGAAGTTGTCGATCTAGGTAACGATCCGGAGACCGGTCGCCCGCTCTCGTCTCTCGTGATGAGCGATCGTGATGCGGATGCGTTCGAAGAGGCAAGCGGCGAAGAGCGTCCGCAGGACATCGGCCAGGAGGATGTGCTACCGGAGCCGCTGATCGGGTGGCAGCGAGTAGGCGTGGCAGAGGCTCCGCTACAAGAGCGGGCACTCACGGTGCTTCTAGAGGTGGCTGGGCCGGAAGGCATCACGGAAACCACGGTCAAGCGGCTTGTGGTGGAGCGCTGGCACCCGAACGGCACCGGTAGCAAGGCCGGCCAGCTTCGCAACTCAGCGTGGCAGGCTGCGTGGGGTAAGGCACTGGCACGCGAGTGGAACGGAGAGAGCCTTATCGTTTCCGGCCGTACGGGCGACCGTTACCGCGTGAATGACCTAGTCGCTGGACAAGTAAAAACAGCTGCATCACCCCCTGCATCAGGGTGATGCAGCTAAGGGGTGATGCAGGGGGTGATGCAGGGGCTGATGCAGATACAACTGCATCAGCTGCATCACCCTCTGAGCTGCACTGATGCAGCGTGATGCAGCGTGATGCAGGGGGTGATGCAGTCAGTTCAAAGGACTGATGCAGCACACCCCCCCTCCTTAGGGGGGTGCTGCGTCATGAAGGGGTGATGCAGATAAGGGCACCCAGTTGTAATCAGCACTGGCTCCAGCTAAGGTGGGGACATGAGCGAAGAGAACAAGATCAAACTTGGGTATGCAGTCGCCCGCCCCTCCCTGGCCGCTTGCCTCCCCGTCCACCACATCTCGCAGGCTCCTAGTGACTTCAGTGGTCGGATGACTAATGACTGGAGCAAGGTCACGTGCGGTACATGCCGTCTGAAGCAGCCTGTGAGCGCCGAAGCGACTCCGGGGGTAGTCGAGTACCAGATACCGGAGAACGTGCGGCAGCGGGACGCTCAGCTGGCGCGTGAGGATGCTGAGCGGCAGTGGCAGCGCGAGCGTGCTTTCGTTTCGTACGTGTACGGCCAGCAGCGTGCCGGGGAGAGCTTCATGCTGGCGCGCCAGCATGTTCTCAACCAGGCGCACAGGGCCGCGCTGCTGGAGAACGCCGATCGGGAAGCACGGCGGCCGGCTGCGTTTCTGGAGCAGCTTCGGGTGCGCGCCGAGAAGATGGATCTGCTGGCAGCCGAGAAGCGCATGCAGGAGAAGTTGTCGCGCATGACGCGAGAGCTGTACGCGTTGTACGCAGAAAGCTCCGACCGCGCGCAGAAGTTGGAAGAAGAGATCAAGCGGCTCAGTTGACATCTGCACTGATTGGAGATACGCTGTGAGTATGCAGATAAGCGAAGCGGTGAAGAAGGCACTGACTAACACTGAAGACTGGAGCGTTGGTACCGTTGTGCCGCGCGGTACGTCGGATGCCACGCGCGATGAGATGCGCAGCGTTGGTCTGATCGGTCCTTCGGCTGGACTGACGCGCAAGGGAAGCATCGCTGCGGAGCGTTTGCAGCGCGCGCAGTTCGAAGAGCTTTTCCCGCTGTGATCACGCTGGAGCCGGAGTTGCGGCTGTCTCTGTTCGTTCAGGGCCGGCCGCGCACCAAAGGCAGCATGAAATGCCTTGGCGCTCGCACTCGTGGCGGCAAACACGTTCTCGTGGAAGATCACGCAACATCGAAGCCGTGGCGCCTGCGCATGACGAACGAGATCGTTCGTGAAGTTCAGAGCGCCGGCCTTGCTTCCGGTTGGCAGCCGTACAGCGGCGCGCTTCACGTGATCGCAGATTTTCGGTATGAGCGTCTCGGTCCGTCTGCTCAGCTGTTGGCGTATCCGACTGTAAATGCTGGTATCTACGCGAACGGGGACATTGACAAACTGTTAAGAAACCTTCTCGATGCTATGCAGGGAAGCGGATTGATCACGGATGACTGTCAAGTGGTCAAGCTCGAAAGCTCGAAGCGATGGGCTGCCGAAGACATGCCAGCCGGCGTGCAGATCGATGTGATCGGATTGGGCAATGAGTGAAGAAGAGATCATCCCGTTGAAGGCCACGGAGGAGCTTGACGCCTTCGCTCGTGCTGAAGAAGAGAATCGGGCGCGAGGTGAGGAGATCGCGGGCAGTTACCTCCGGCGCTTCGTGTGCACCGTGTGCCACGAGCGGGAGACGCTGGCGACCGCCGAGCAGGCCGCTAAGGCGGTATGCGGCCCCTGCCTGGCCGCTCGGACGGGTGGGGGCGGCGTGGCCGTAGGTGTGCCGCTGAGACCGGTTGTTGGCTATCCCATGGGCTCGGATACGCGGGTGGCGCCGGCCAGAGAGAGACATCCGGCGCCGCTGGTGTCCTCACGGGACGTAGTGCGACCAGACCAGCCGGGGCCGGTGCTGGCGTTGGCTGAGTATGCCGCTGAGGCCGGCTGGAGCGTGCTCACGCAGTACGCCAGGGGCAGGAGCGTCCACAGCACCACGGGGCGTCCTACGGCGCTGGTGGACTCGTGGGCGGTACGGGTGGCGCTGGGCGATAAGCACGCTTTCGCCGTGTACATGGCGGGTACATGGAAGTATGTGTGGATCTTTGGTCCGGCTATTCCGCCGTTCGGCAAGGCGGGCGTTACGGAGCTGAAGCAGTGGCTCTATGAGCATGGAGATCTTCCTACGGAGTGGTTTGCGGAGATCTCCAAGAAGGTGGTCGCTGCGGAGAAGCGTAAGAAGATCAAGGCAGCATGTGATCGTGGGTCGCACGCGGATGTGGAGAAGCGCGGTGCGCTGGCGTTCTGCCCGCACTGTGAGCACGAGTGGCCGGCCACGGCAGCGCCGTGGAGGAAGCCCAAGAAGGCGAAGGAGGGTGCGTCATGATCGGTCCGGTGCAGTCGGAGCTGCTCCGTCGTGCGCGCGGTAGCGCTCGCGGCTTCGTGCTGCCGAAGAACGCGCGAGAGTACCGTTCGGCTGAGCGCTTGGTGGCACGTGGCATACTGGAGCGGCCAGTGAGCTGGCCTTGTGTGTATCGTTGCAAGGAACTAGACAGATCTGTCTAGACTAACTTTGACGGAGATGATCATGATGGCAGAGCAGAAGCGTGACGGTGGGCCGCGCACTGCTCCCCAGCTCGAAGGACGCAACGGTTCCGTATGGCGCGCCGTGACTATCTACCGGCGCACGTACGAAGACGTTGCGGAGGAGTTCGGCATCTCTAAGCAGCGCGTTGGGCAGATCATCGATGAGACGCGCAAGAACATCCCCACGGTCGACATGGATGCCATGCGGCGCCAGTCGCTCGACTTGTACGCGGAGCTGACCAACCGCGCGCTAGAGATCGCAGATCTCGCGCCGGCTCCGATCTTCGTGGGCAAGGATGGCAACATCGCGTATGACACGAACGGTGAGCCAGTCCGCGACTACTCTGGCCGCTTGCGCGCCATGGAGACGGCGGCGAAGTTCGATGCGGAGACGCGCAAGCTCATGGGCTTGGACAGCGCGCTGAAGGCGGAGATATCCGGCAGCATGAGCATTGAGATCGTTGGCGTCTCGCCTGACGAATTGAGCTAGTGCAGATGTGCACTGGTGTGCTATGCTGTGTGCATGGCGAAACACAGTAAGCCGTCGCACAGCGACACCGCGAGCAACACGCAGATTGAGCAGGGGCGCATCATGGCGTCGAAGCAGAAGCTCCGCGATAAGCAGGAGTGGGTGGAGACGCCGGAAGCGAAGCGCGAGCGCCTGGCGCGTTTGAAAGAAGCCGGCAAGTGAACGAGCAGCGCGGCCCCGTCATCCGCTCAGCGGAAGCATGGGCAGCGAGTGATGCGCGCAAGGGACTGTCGATCGAAGAGAGCGTGCAGCGGCGTGTGGATGAGGTGATCAAGGAGTGGCAGATGACGGAGCAGGAGGCCGCTCGCGTCCTGGCGCTACGCGTTCAGATCGGCGTGTTGGAGTACCGGCTCCGCTGTGCCTATCGCGCGATGCGTCAGGCCGGCATCGATACGTCGATCATGGAGGACGCGCCGCAGGCTGGCGGTTCCGAGCGTCAGCAACTTCCGTGCCGCTGGTGTCGGGCGACTGTGGGACACAGCGTCGGGTGTCACGCTCATGAGTGAAGCGGTCACGTGGGAGGATGTCGCGCACATGATGCAACGTGTGCGCGATGATCCGTTCGGGCTGTCTGCGCAGCAACGTGCGCAGAGCGAGATAGCCGGCATGTTCGATGGGCTGGCGAGCAAGTGGGATGGGCAGATCCATTACGATGGGCGCGGTGAGCCGTTCATCTCGCTCGATGGTACTGCCGTTCGATTACCACCCACCCTGGCCGCGTTGTTCAATGCGCTGGAGTAGAGTAAGAGAGCGCTCTCACGGATGCGCATAGAGAAGGCCGGCTCAATGAGCCGGCCTTCTCGTTGATCAGTTCTTGTTCATCTTCAGGCAGTCTGGACACGTGACCCTGTCCCAGTTGTTGGTGAACTTGCCATCCTTTGCTCCACAGAGCATGTCCAGTGACTTGTCGAAGAGACCGGTGATGCGCTTGTGAATGACCATGATCTGTTCTCCTTCGTCTCCATCGCTTGTATCTAAAGCATAGCGGGCACCAGTTCAGATGTCAACTGGTGCCCGCTAGATCTTTTAGATGTAGAAGCGGATGAGGTGCCGCGCCTCGCCGCCGGCCATCACTTCGTACTCCCGGGCTTCCGCATCGATCCGGTGACCGAACGGCTCCGGCTCCGCGCGGAAGTCTTCGCACGTCTTGATCAGCTCGGTTACCGCGCTGCGCATCTCGTCTGCGGTGAGGCCGGCTGCCTTCGCGACATCTGCGATCTTCGCGTACTCGCCGAGTTGGACGTTTTCGATGATCCGTGTGATTGCTTCTCCGTTGTTCATACTCAAATTATAGCAGTGCAGATCCGCACTGACAAGCTTTGTGCAACACATCACATCAGTTGATTTCTGAACTGGCAGGGCTTAGGCTATGAGCATGACGATGAAGCGCAAAGACATGACGAAGGCCCAGCTCGCCACTGAGGCCACGGCAGTCAAGCTCCCGGGCCGGAGCAAGCTGACACAGGGCGAACTGGCGCAGGCGCTGAACAGCGCAGAGGAAGTGGCGCGCATGAAGCGCTTCCCCGGTGACCAGCCGCTCACCCCGAAGCAGCGCCGGCGCGTGGCGCAGAAGATGAACCGTCAGCGCTGATCAAGCTACACTGATAGCCCGGCTCCGATATGGGATCGGGCGTCAGTTCATGTTTGAACTGACACGTTTCAATCGTGGGCGGTGGGATGAGTAAGATCCGGTTGGAACTGCGCGGCGCCGCGCAACAGATCATGCATGAGCGCGGCGGCGAGGTGCTCATCGCGGGGCCAGCCGGTACGGGCAAGAGCTATGCCGCGCTGTGGAAGATGCATCTCATGGCGCTCGCTAACGGCAAGTGCCCGCGCGTGTGTCTGAAGGATCACGAACACAAGATGACTGCCTTTCGCGGGCTGTTCGTGCGCAAGACGCTCGTATCGCTCTCCAGCACGGGAGTGGTCACGTATCGCGAGCACGTAGCCAAAGAGGCCATTGAGCAAGGGTATGTGAGCTTCTACGGCGGCAGTCGCGAGGAGCCGGCGCAGTACCGATACAGCAACGGTAGTAAGATCATGCTCGCAGGCATGGACAATCCCACGAAGGTGATGAGTTCGGAGTTCGATGTCATCTTTGTGCAGGAGGCTACAGAGCTGACGCCAACCGACTGGGAGAAGTGCACTACCCGGCTCCGCAATGGGCGCACGTCATTCCAGCAACTCATCGCCGACTGTAACCCGGAGCAGCCGGATCACTGGCTGAAGCTCCGATGCGACAGTGGTGCTACGAAGATGCTCTACGCGAAGCACACGGACAATCCGAAGCTGTTCGACGTGGTGGAAGGCCAGCACGTACCGACCGTCAAGGGTCAGGCGTATCTCGATAAGCTGAACAAGCTGACGGGTGTGCGGAAACTGCGGTTACAGGGCGGTATCTGGGCAGCAGCCGAAGGCGTCATCTATGACGAATTCGATGGCGCCATACACGTCAGCAACCGCAAGCGCCTGCCGCGCGAATGGGCTCGTGTATGGGGTATCGACTTCGGATATACCAATCCGTTCTGCTGGCAGCAGTGGGCGAAAGACCCCGATGGCCGGCTGTGGCTGGAGCACGAGATCTATCGCAGTAAGCGCACCGTGCGTGAGCATTGCCAGCAGATCATGAAGGTTGTCACGATGGCGGACGGCGTGACGTGGAAGTACCCGCGCCCGGAATACATCGTGTGCGACCACGACGCCGAAGACCGGGCCACGTTCACCAAAGAGCTAGGTATACCAACGCGCGCGGCCAGAAAGACCGTGTCGCCGGGTATCCAAGTAACGAAGCAGCGCTTCACGCTCGCGGGGGACGGCATGCCTCGTATCTTCCTCCTGGCCGATGCGCTGGTGGATCGAGACGAGGACGTTGCTGAAGCCGGCCGGCCGCTGGGCTTGATCGGTGAGCTTCCCGGCTACATCTGGAAACCGGGCGTGGACGGCAAGCCCATCCCCGATGAGCCGCTGAAGGACAATGATCACTCGTGTGACACCATGCGTTACGTGGTGGCAGAAGAAGACCTGAAGGCGAAGACGCGCGTACGGTATCTCTGATACAGTCAGTGCTGAAACGCACTCAATAGAAGGAGCACAAGCATGATCAAGAGAATGACGGCGCTGCTGGCGCTGTTCGTATCCCTGCTGGTGGTGGGCGCCGGTGCGACCGCTGCTCAGCCTGCGCAGGCAGAACGAGCGGCTTCCGATTCGGCGTCTTCGGTGCCGGACTGGGACAACGGCCGGCCTTCGCACATCGGCCAGAAGAGTGCTGCCGGCAAGGCACTCACCACGTGTCCGGCCGGCGGTTGCTACTTCTACGCCGGTGCTCGGCAGACCGGGATGTCCCCTGGCGTCAAGAGCGTCGCTGCCAACTTCACTGTTGACGATCCGTTCATCTCCTCGTGCTGCGCGTATCACACGCTTATGCAGATGAGCTTGCAGGACTCGATGACGATCGGCACGGCGATCGAGTGGGGGTGGACGCGCGACAATCCCACCACTTCCGGCACGTACGCCGATAATCATCCTCGGCTGTTCTTCAGCTACTGGGTGGGCGGCGTCTGGCAGGGGTACAACACGGGCTTCGTGGACTACGCCGCTAATCCGATCAACGTGGGGCAGGATCTCTCGGACATCGGCGCGACGCACATCTCCCACATCAACACTGAGAAGGCGTTCTCTGTGGGCTACGCGGCAGCGACTGGCCCGAGCAATCCGGCGCGTTGGTGGATGTACTACGACAATCAGCCGGTGGGCTCGATCCCCGCTTCGCTCATCCCGGACTTCGATGCGGGCGCGGCAGTGCTTCAGGTGTTCGGCGAGGTGGACTCGCTCGATGATCATCCGTGCACCGACATGAGCAGCAACCCGCCGGTGCTGGCCACGAGCACGACCGGTGCACGGATCTCCAGTGTCACCTACGACGCCAGTGCGCCGGCTGTGAACTTGACGGCGATCACGCCGACCAACTCCGCGTGGTACAACGGTGTGCTGCAGTCGGGCAGTGTCCGCACGGTGCGCATCGGTGGCGGCGCCGGCTGCTAGTCTCCGGCCTCACGGCCGGCCAAAGCGCCACGGTTCCCATGGAGCCGTGGCGCTTTGCTGTACCCTTGCGCTCATACGTCGGGTGGGCTAGTGAGAGCAGGGGCGCACATGCACTGGGAGAGACTGAAGCCGCCACCGAACTTCGTATCATGGGTGCTCGTGCTCGTCGCGCTGGTGCTGCTCTCTCTGGCCGCGTTCACCATCACGCTCACGGTCGGTCTCGGCACTACCGGCGTGCTGGCCTTCGGTCTCGCCTTCCTCACGCGCTCCGACGAGAAGCCGGTCAGCCGATGAACTTCAACGTGCGTCCGCCCGTACCCGCCATCCCCGGTCCCGCTGTTCCCGGCGCTACGCGCTGCCAGCACTGTTACGCCGATATTGTGCAGCCTGTGGTTAATGGCGCATTCTTTGCATTAGGCGCAAGTTCTGCTGATGTTGCGGTTGGTAAAACGATCTTCTGTTCCGGTACGCTAAACGTTCGACACAAGCCGCTTCCGAAGGTGAATTGATGCGTAGTCCTTTCGCTTCGCCGGTGAACAAAGCACCAGTCCCTCTCGCTTCGCGCCGCAAGGTGGCGGAGTTCTTCGGGATGGTCGGTGGCACTGATCAAGTGAGAGTGATGGAGAAGTACGGGCAGAGCGGCATTCTCTTTCCCATCGTCTCGCGGCTGAGCACGGCTACCAGCAAAGCGGACTGGACGCTGTATCAGACGGCGGCGAGTGGCATCAAGGAAGACCGCGTGCCCGTCAAGAAGCACGCGATGATCGATCTGTGGAATAAGCCGAATCCGTTCATGCATCGCCGCCGGTTCATGGAGATGGTTCAGCAACACGTTGACCTGGTGGGCGAAGGTGACATTCTCTCCAGCAACGTAACTGCCGGCAAGAACACCATCCCGTACGAACTGTGGCCGGTGCGCCCAGATCGCATCAAGCCGGTTCCGTCAGCGTTCGAATTCCTCGCGGGCTACATCTACACGAGTCCGGACCGCGAGAAGATTCCGCTCGATACGAATGAGTGCACCCGCCTCATCATGCCCGATCCGCTTGATCCGTATCGCGGTTGTGGTCCGGTGCAGACGATCATGCGTGATCTTGACAGTGCTGCGTACTCCAGCGAATGGAACGCGCGTTTCTTCGAGAACAGCGCGGAGCCTGGCGGCGTCATTGAAGTTGAAGAGCAACTGGACGATCGTGCATATGAGCGCCTCCGTGATCAGTGGGACGCTTCGCATCGTGGCGTGAGCAAGGCGCACCGTGTTGCTATTCTCGAAGCTGGTGCGAAATGGAACGGCACCACGATCTCGCAGAAAGACATGCAATTCGTGGAGCTGTCGCAACTGTCTGACGAAAAGGTTCGGCAGGCGTTCGGTTATCCGAAGCCCATGCTCGGCGGGGTGGACGACATTAATCGCGCGAACGCTGAGGCTGGAGAGTACGTGTTCGCGAAGTGGCTGATCGAAGATCGGTTGGATCGCTGGCGCGACTGGCTGAACTTCGACATCCTCCCCATGTACGGTGCCACAGGCGAGGGGTTGGAGTGGGACTATGAATCTCCGGTGCCCGATAACAGCGAGCAGGCCAATCAAGAACTGACGGCGAAGAGCACGGCGCTCGCCGCGCTTACTCCTCTCGGCTACGACACTGCACAGCTGCTGGAGTTCTTCGGATGGCCGGAGATCTCCTTCGAACGCGTGGAGCCTGCTCCAGCACGCGTCTCCGTTGTTCCTCCGGATGCTCCTCCGGAGAAGGCGGAGAAGGAGAAGCCGGCAGATGGCTAAGCGCTGGGTTGCCGTGGAGGAGGACGATTCCAACGTCTGTGAGCCATGCTCGGAGAACGACAACCGTCTGTACTCCAGCCGGGAGGAAGCGTACGCGGACTATCCCGGAGGAGTGGGTTACCGTTTGTGCGTAGGGCTCCAGTTCGGCAACGCGTGCCGTGGCATGGTGAAGAAGCGTCGCGGCGCGAAGTCCGAGGATACGGAGAACAACATGAACGAGAAGATCATCAACCGGAGCCGCTCCCTCCTGGCCGAGTATCACCTTCTCTCCAACCGGCTCACCAACGCCGCGAGCACGAAGGTGACGAGCGAGAAGGCCGGCAAGGAGTGGTGCCGCTTCGAGAATCTCGGCACCGATGAAGCCTCCGTGTTCATCTATAACGACATCGGTTACTTCGGCACTACGGCCGATGACTTCGTGAAGCAGTTGAACAGCATCACTGCTCCGAAGATCAACGTGCACATCAACTCCGAAGGTGGAGAAGTGTTCGACGGTATCGCCATCCATACGGCGCTGTCGATGCACTCCGCCCACGTCACGACGCACGTGGACGGTATCGCTGCCAGCGCGGCGAGCTTCATCGCTATGGCTGGCGACACCATCAAGATCGCGCGTAACGCCACCATGATGGTGCACGATGCCAGCACGCTCGCATGGGGCAACGAAGCGGACATGATCTCCTGCGCAAAGCTGCTGGGCAAGCTGTCCGACAACATCGCGGACATGTACGCGGAGCAGGCTGGTGGCACTGTGGAGAACTGGCGCGCCATCATGCGCGAGGAGACGTGGTACACCGGCCAGGAGGCGAAGGCCGCTGGGCTCGTGGACGAGATTGAAGGGGCGGAGGACGCGCCCACGGAGCCCGCTCCGTCGAATCTGCTCTCTTCTATCATGTTCCGCTACGCCAATCGCTCCGCTGCTCCTGATCCCGTCATCATCTCTGAAGAAGGTCCGGAGCTGACGGATCTCCCAGAGGGTACGAAGATTGAGGAGAAGGAGAAGGAGAAGGAGAAGGAGGATCTCCATGACGAAGGAGAAACTCTTCTCAACGATACCGACGCATGGGTGTGGCACATGCGTATGTCCGGCTCGATGAGCTAACGAAAGAAAGGCAGAAGTAATGACTGCTCCAGTCATTCCCGTCAGCTCACTTGAGCTGAACGAGATGCTCGTTGACAAGAAGGTCATGGATTCGGTTTACGCCGATCCGGCCTCCTTCAAGGAGTTTCTGAACAACTTCGCGAAGGCGAACAGCACCGCCGATCCGGAGATCTCGAAGCAGATCGAGACTCAGGTTCAGGCGACGCTCGCGGACTTCGCGCGGGACAACAAGGTGAACTTCAAGCGCGGTGAGCAGTCGCTTTCGCCGAAGGATGCTGCTTCCCTGCGCATGTTGAACACTGCCACCGGCAACACCTACGGCGGCAAGGTGGCGGCCGGCAACACGCTCGATGGCAAGTTCGCCAACCTCGGCGAGTTCATGCGGACCGCGTGGCACGGTGCGGACGCCACCGACAAGGATGTCCAGGCGAAGCGCAAGGAGATCAAGAACGCGCTTTCCTCCACCATCCCCGATCAGGGTGGCTTCCTCATCCCGGAGGAGTTCCGCACGGAGCTGCTCCAGCTTGCCCTGGCCGAAAGCATCATGCGGCCGGGCGCCACGGTGATCCCGATGGCCTCCTCGCGCGTGGCACTGCCGATGGTGGACAGCACCAGCAACGTCTCCAGCGTCTTCGGTGGCATCGTGGCCTACTGGACGGAGGAGGCGGCGACTCTCGTGGAGTCGAAGCCCACCTTCGGTCAGATCGTGCTCGATGCAAAGAAGCTCACGGCGCGCTCGGACATCCCGAACGAACTGATCGCGGACAGTGCCATCTCCATGGACGCCTTCGTGGGCCAGAAGTTC
>Ga0247761_1000007_pt1 | contig 35272 bp, 29 predicted proteins | sample UWRJL111311C4_FD_179915 | JGI IMG/M metagenome (GOLD analysis project Ga0247761, IMG submission 179915) | Plant litter microbial communities from Arlington Agricultural Research Station in Wisconsin, United States - UWRJ-L111-311C-4 | ecosystem: Environmental > Terrestrial > Plant litter >...
TAATTCTTTTTTTTTTATAATAATTAGGTTTAAATATAACTTTTATAATTTTCGGTTTAAGTATTTTTTTGTTTAATTGTAATTACAATTGCACCAACCATAGCTAATAATAATATTATAGAAGTTAAAATTAGTCAAATACTATAACTAGTATACATTATATTACCTATAGATGTTATATGACTAGTTTCTGATAAATTACCATCTCAAACCTTACTAGTAACTAAATACATTTGACCATTATCCAAATTTAAACCATTCATTTTTATAAAATTACCAAAAAAGTATTCATAAATATTATTTAATTTAGGTATATAAGTATTAAAAACTATTATAGAATAAGGTAATATTTTATATACAGGATAGCTAAATAATATGGATATAAATATAGCCAAAGGTAAACTATTACTAGTATTACTTAACAATTCACTTATTCTTACATTAATTAACATTAATATGAAAAGGAATAATATAGAAACTGCACCTACATATACCAATAAATATGAAAGACCAATAAAATTTAAACCTAATATAATAAGATAACTAGCTATACTTAAAAATAAACCTATTAAGAATAAAACTGATACTATAGGGTTTTTACTAATAATAACTAATATTCCACACAAAATAGCTATAAGAGATAAAATATCTAAAGTTTCTACTCTATAACCATTGCTGTATGTTTCATTTAAAAGATAAATACTGTTCATATTATATAATAAAATATATATTCCTAAAAAAACTAACAGCCTTTTTGATTACATAATATATTACATAATAAAAAAAAAATGCTTTTTTTTTCTTTTTTATGTGTATAACCAAGAATATATATTAATCATTTAAAATTAACCAATATACTGGTTACACACATATAGCAGATGAAGAACCATATGCTATAAAAGGTGTAATTACATTATAGCAACCTATAAAAATAAAACTGTTTTTAGCTGACACTAATGAAACATAGGCCACTGTAGCTGAAGAGCTAATTATTGTACTATTCATAATATAAAATAAAATAAATATACCTCATAAAAAAAAACCCCTTGCTCAAAAAAAAGAAATATTGTTCAAAAAAAAAAATAAATATTGCTCATAAAAAATTTTAACTACCTTTTAAATTAAATAATTATAATATAATTATTTAATTTAAATTAAAGGATACAATAGTTAATAACTGTTTTATAGATGTGTACAAGACTTGAACCTGTAACTTTTGTGGCCGAAACACAATATTCTACCAATTGAATTAACACACCTTATTAGCTTTTTTGCACAAGCCCTTAAGATGAATCGAACATCTATCAAAATATTAACAGTATTTTGCTCTACCATTGAGCTATAAAGGCTAATTAAAATAGGAGACAAGAGATTCGAACTCTTAAAGCATTTTGTACTATTGAATTTACAGTTCAACCCTTCTTACCAATAAAGGGACCCTCCTTTTTAATACTTAAAATTTAAGTATTAATAAATTTAGAATACATTTTTACTATATTTATTGTCTTAAAAGCATATTATGATATTACATATTTATATAATTTAAATATTTTTACTTAAGAGTATAATAAACTAGTTATAGAATTTATATGTAAAAGTTTTTTATCTTATAATAAGAAAAAAAAAATAAATCTTCAGCAAATACTTTAAGAAATCCTACGTAAATATTACCCTTTAAATTATTTACGTTTATATTTTACTTTTTCTTTACTTTTTACCTTTATATTATTTTTATTTTCATATATTACATGTTTATTAAAAATAATATAAAAGTACTTAAAAAAGGTAAACTACTCTAATTAAAAAAAAACAAAGATATATGTGACTAAAAGAAAGAAAGAGAATTGAACTCTTGTAAATATACAAATTTGCATATCTAATTGAGAAATAAAAAATATAGCAATTGAACCTTAAATAATTCAATGCAACTATATATACAGCTCAATCCGTCATACCTACAAACGGAATCTTCCTATATATACACATATTAATAATAAAATACTTATATCTAGCATAAAAATATTTTGTTACCTTTACGTATATATAATTGTTAATATTAATTAATCCCGTGCAATTTCCACTACACGAACCGTATTTCGACTTAACACCAATCAAAGTCACGCATACGAAGATCTACCATAATATAACTAGAACTAATTATCTAGAATAAAAAAAAATATAGACCAAACTTATTGCACACACTTCTTTCGGCGCCTGACGAGTAGTTAGTACCTATCTGAGATTAGATTCACCGTGACGTGGTGATTCACGATTACTAGTAATTCCTTATTCATGGAGTCGAATTTCAGACTACAATCCTTGTTATATCCTACTTTATTAGATTAGCTTAAATTCACATTTTTGCATCATTTTGTATAGGAATATGTGGCACGTCTATCGCCCACAACATTTAGGCCATGATGACTTGTCTTGATCCCTATTAACATATCCGTTATGATGGTGTACAGCTTTATTTCTATTTGCAAATAAAGCAAGGGTTTCCGTTAATTTAATGGAATTAACCAATATCTCACGACATTAACTGAAGACAGCCGTGCAACGCTTGTAATATAATACGTATATAAAAAAAAATATTTTTTATTTTTTATATATTAGTAAAATAATATTCAAGTTGTGGTAAGGTTTTTCGCGTACTTACGAATTAAATAACATACTTCACTACTGGTTTCAGAAACGGTCTAATGATTTCAGTTCCTGCGTTGCCACATTACTCTTGAGGTGAAATGCTTACACTTTCATTTATAGACTAAAAATATCTAATCTATGGCATTCATAATTCTCTGCTTGGACTACTAGGGTATCTAATCCTGTTCGTTACCCGAGCCTTCGTCCCTCAACGTCAGTTATTAGATAAAAGGTTGCTTTCGCCGATACCAGTCGTTATGGGATCAACAAATTTCAACTCTACTCCATAAATACTCACCTCCTCATATATAACTCTAGTATAACCGTATCTTATTTTAGACTAATTATACCGTCTAGGTACCCTTTAAACCTATTAAAGATGAATAACACTAGTCTTCTACGTATTGCCGCGACTGCTGGCACGTATTTTGGTCAAGACATATAGACAGAAAATTGTCATAATCAGTATTCTATCTAGAACTTTATTCGATAAAATCGATCTTATACTTGTCCATGAGGAGCAAAACCCTCATACTCATATAGAAGTGGTAAATTAATTAACCATTACTATTACATAAGGTTAAAATGAATAACCTATTACATTAAATTCTTTTGGAATTTAATATAATAAATTAAACAGCCAAGTATAATTAGCCGAAGCTATTCATTCTCCCAAGTTGCTGGTTCAGCCGTTAGGCTATTGACCAATATTCCCCACTGCTGTACTATACGTATTGGGGTTTTTTCAGACCCAATGTGATCGATCGACCTCTCAGCCTCGACTACGGAATTTTAAGCTAATTAAGCCATTACCTTAATTACTACCTATCCGAAATATTTATTGTCCTCTTAAAGCGGAAATTACTTTCCTTTCTTTTATTAAAAATTATATAAGGTATTTATTAACCTTACTTTAAGGCAGCCAAAATATCATATACTCACCTGTACACCACTTTTAATAATATTTATGATATTTTACATCTATAAAATTAAACGTACGATTAGCATGTGTCAAGCATTTGGACAGCGTTCATTCAGAGCCATCATCAAACTCAATTTACATAAAATGGTATATATATTTGAAGGTTTTTTTCAAGCTATACATACCATTACTATGAGGAAACTAGTAATTTATATAAAAATAAAAATATATAATTTATTTTTATTTTTATATAAGTATTTATTTATGCATAATTATATATTAGATAAACATTGTTTGTATAAAAATTATTAATAAGACATTATACCTATAAAATTATATTAAGTCGGTATAAATAATTTCAGTATTTCGGTAGTGGGAACTCCTGTAAAAGAAAAACCGTTTGCATGTGTATATTTTTATATTGATTCAAACCATTTTTTACAAGTATTTGAATTATATATTTTATCCTCTTTAAAAGAATTTTTATGTAAAGATAATCCTATAGTTCCTTCATATTTTTTGGTAACTATTCCTAATTCAGCATATGATAGATCACCGTAAGGAAAGTATCCATTAGGATAATAACCTAACTTATTAGGGTAAATATCATATTTATCTTTATGTGTAAGCAGATATTTATCTTTAAATGTATAAAAACATTTTATACAAAAAGGTTCTTTATTTAAGTTATCACTATTTCAATAGATGAAGCATAATTTAAGGATAATAATTCAGAATAGCAATCAGTTGAATATGCTGGTAACATACTTTTCTGCCCCAAAATTTGAGATTCACCAGAAAAAAATTATTTAATATTTAAAGGAACATATAATTTAGTAGAACCATATATATATGCAAAAAAACCTTTTTTTTTTATATAAATTCAGGATATTTATCTGGACGCATATTATCATTAGTACTTGAAGGAAACTCATTCCAGTCAAATATATATCTATTTTTAGATAAAGATGGTAAAGTTGAAGCATAGTTCTCTAATTTAATTCCAATAGCTGCCCTAATTAACATATCTTGTATAGAACTATGTTCCAATAGATACAACTTAACATATCAATTATAATGGTCAAGAAAAGGATAATATATTTGTAAGGATTCCTTATAAAATTATCACGCTTTAATATAAAAATCCACATTATTAATACCTTCTACTAAATTTGAAGAGTAATAATTAGTTAGTTTAGTTAAAATAAAATCTTTACAAAGTATACCAATACCAATAATTAATATATTATCATACAATTCATGATTAACCAATTTTTTATTTAAAAAATTATTCACATATCTTTCCGATTTATCCGAAACCTTTAAAGAATCCTGCAAATATGTATTTGATTGTGCTGAAAACCAATAATCTGATATTTTATTAAATTCACTTGGAAATATAAATTTAAACATACTCTCTTGATGGTTTTTAATTGTTAAAAGTAAATTATAAGTTTTAATGTTATTATATGTACTGTATCGTAAACTATGTAAGAAAACATAAGGATTATCAACATCATATGTGATATTCATCATACTATAAATATCCCTAAATTGTTCTATACTAAAATTACGTTTAATAAGAAAATTTTTTTCATTAATAAAATCTTTTTTACCTGCATATTCTAACATATTATTATGGATATCTATTTTATTACGCATATTTATAACTTCAACAGAGTTGTAATCAAAAGGTTTGGATTCTAAATAAGATAAGGATTTATCAGGTTTTTCACCTATATCCAAAATATCAGGATTAAAAAAAAAACCCCAGTTAAAGCCGTCAGGGTTAGGGCCTCCTCCACCTAGTTTATACTTACTTAAATCTAAATTATTTAAAAGTTCATGTAATGATTTTAAGATTTTACCTGATGTATTAGAATCTATTTCAGAATAGAAATCATTAGCATCTAGCATATAATTAAGCAAAAATAAAAAGCTTAGGTCTAATATACTTATATTTATATTAAATATACTATAACATACACTTAATATTAATCAAAATTGAAAAAAAAAAATTGGCCTTAATAAAGAATTAGACTTGCTACGAACTTTTAAGAAACTAAATATAAAAAATATAAAAATTAAACCGTATAAAATATAAATACCTAAGTCCAAAAAATTAAAACCAAATAAATTAAAACCAAATAAAAACACATAATTATTTTAATAATTATACTAAAAAGTATTATTCTTTTTACACTAAATAAATTATAAAATATAATATATAAGTATGTAAAAATGAATATAGAAATCAATATATATATAAAACATAATTCTATATATTTTTCTTTAACGAAAGAAAGACGATCTAAATATCAGAAAATATCTTGGTAAAGTATTGGATCACCACCACCTGTAGCTTCAAAGAATAATGTATTAACTTTTATATCCGTCAAAATCATAGTAGTTTTACCTACAAGTACAGGTAGTATTGATAATAATAAAACCGCTGTAACTACTATAATTCATCCAAATAAAGCCAATTTGTGTAATTTTATACCTGGACTTCTCATATTAAGTATAGTAGTATTAAAGTTTATTGCACCTAATAAACTACTAATACCTGACAAATGTAAAGCAAATATAGTTAAATCCACACTTGGTGCATACTTAGTTAATACTTCAAAAAAAAAAGGGTAAAATGTTCATACAATACCTGCACCATTTTCTATACCACTCCCTTATAAAAATAATAATAAACTTGGAGGCAATAATCAGAAACTTATCTTATTAAGTCTAGGGAATGCCATATCTGGACCCCCTACTAATAATGGTAATAAAAAATTACCAAAACCCCCGATTAAAGCTGGCATAACCACAAAGAATATCATTAATATTGCATGAGCGGTAATAGAATTATACAACTGGTTGTCTCCAACATATTGAACACCAAGTCCGCTTAATTCTCATCTTATTAAAACTGAAAAAGCTGTACCTAATAATCCTGAAAATAGTGCAAATATTAGGTATAATTTACCTATATCTTTAGCATTTGATGAAATAATAAGGTTAAATATAGACATAATTAAAGCTATTTTTTTTATACGACTTATATCTAATAGCTGATAAGACATACCGGTTGAAATAGCAAAAACACCAAATAAAGGAATTATTAATAAAAGTGTTAATAACATATTTTTAATAAAATCTAATAAACTAATTTACCTCAGGATTAACTAAATTAATCTTTAATATGGCTATATACAACTATATAGTAAAATAATACTCTATTTTATATTTATGAATATATAAAACTAAAAAAATAGAGGAAAACTTGTTTTATATAAATATATACTTATAAATATTTAACCATAGTATTTTATAAAGCATAAAAGTTACCAGAGGACCTGACTGTAGTATTACCCTTTTGGTTTATATAACATACTTTACCGTCAGAATAAATCTTATACCCAAAATCTGCCAATATGTTATGAGCGCTTGCATTTTGAGCAGCTAATGTTATTCTTACTTTATCCGCAGGATTAATTAGACATCCTGCTACTATGAAAAAAGGGGATAAGTAATTAAACTTACAACCTTGCCGGCCTACAATATCCGCTTGACCTTCAAATTTTATTAACAATGGGTCGTCGCCTGACTCAAGATGATCTTGACTCTTAATTCTAAAACCTGACCTATATTCATGTTTAGTGTAAATATCTGCAAAGTAACCTATTAATATAAGAGCAATAACCATTTTATAATAAAAAAAAAATAACTAATATCTATTGCTCTTCTAATCACGACAAAAACTTTTCAATACTTACTGATTCTATAACTATAGGCATAGAACTGTGTAAAATACCACATATTTCTGAACATTGACCGTAAAATGTTCCTTCTCTATTAATAAGAACAGAAACTTGGTTTAATCTACCTGGATAAGCATCACATTTAATACCTAAAGCAGGACAAGCAAAAGAATGAATAACATCTGCCGCAGTTACAATAAATCTTACGTGTGTTAACTCTGGAAGTATAACTCTGTTATCCACTTCTAACATTCTTAATGCTCCATCTTCTAAATCCGACTCTGGTACCAAATACGAATCAAATTCTATAAATTCCTCATCAGCATTTAAGAAATCTGGATACTGATAACTTCAGTATCATTGGTGACCTTCTGCTAGTACTGACATGGCAGGATCACTAACTTCATCCATTAAATATAATAATTTAAAAGAAGGAAAAGCAATTAATATTAATATTAATGCGGGTGTAATTGTTCATATTAATTCTATTAATGTACCATGATTAAGATATTTGTGTGATATAGGTGATCTATTGTTAGTATAATTTCTAACTATAGATATCATTATTCAACCTACACCAAATAAAATTATAACTAAATAAAACATAATATTATCATGTAATTCAACTAACCCTTCCATTTGAGGAGTAGCACTATCCTGGAAATAAAGTCCTCAAGGTCTAGGACTATCACAACTATTAAAAAAACTTAAATATAAGTTTAACATTATTTCTTCTTTTTTTTTTCTATTAATATAGTAAATTAATTACAATTTATTGTAATTAATTTAATATTTAAATAACAGAAACCCTAAAACAGCTTATAATATATTATAATATATTATAACAATCTATAAAGACAGATTTAATTTTTAAATATTTTTTGTTACATTTCCATAACTCCTTATCACCTGTTAAAATATATTAGTTTACAGCTAATTAATTATAAACCCAAACTGCTGCTATAGGAATATGTGGCACGTCTATCGCCTACAACATTTAGGCCAGTTTCCATTATAGATGACATAGTTAGTATCGATAATAATAAAAACAATGAACCTAATAATGTATATAAGAATAAATAAAAACTAGCTCTACTTTATATTGCAAATAGTATATGTATTATATACTATTACTATACAAATAACAATAAAAAATGCTTAATATTTAAATATTAAGCATTTTTTACTACCATATTCTATTACGTTTTTTTTATTGTAATACTAGACAATGAAATATCTGATATTGAAACTTGAGTATTCTTATTTAAAGTAAACATTTGTTTACTATCAATTTTTAAAGCGTTTTTACCTAATTCAAAAGCAAAACCTAATGTTAAAGCTAAGAAAAATATTAGCATTATCACTAAACCATATATACCATTTGTATATGCACTTACTACATAAGGATAAACTAAAAGTATTTCTAGATCAAACAACAAGAAAAGAAGTGCAAAAATAAAAAAAGATATACTGAACTGTGTTCTATTTTGACCTAAAAAAGAATGAAAACCACATTCGAATACACTATCTTTTTCTTGATAAGGATTATGTGGAGCAAATACTAAATTAACTGCTAATAATATGATAGCTAATATTGGGATAAAAACAAAAAAAAAAGTTGTACTTGACATTTAAGGATTAAATAATAATAATGCTAATATATTAGCCATACTTAATCACTCTTGGGGTATAAACATAAATAGAAGTATCGTAAGAGATAACACAGATATTGTGTTAGTTAATGGACTAGATAATCTAATACTATCTACTTTAAATGTTACTTTTTTTACTAGAACATTATTTTGTATAATATTACCATCTAAATTAATATTTTTAATTTCGTCCGAAATTTTATATTCGGGTTTATCAAAAAAAACTTGTTTTATAATATTTAAATAATAAACTGCACTAATTACACTGGTTAATATTGCTACAAGAGCTAAAAATACATAACCACTATCTAAAGCAGCACTTAATACCATCTGTTTAGCAAAAAATCCTATAAGAGGTGGTATACCTACAAAAGAAAAAATTGTTATGGTTAAACTTAAAGCTAAAACAGGGTTAATATAAAAATATCCTTTTAATTGACTTATTAGTTGTATAGGGGAGTTTTCTTTTTCAGATAATTGTTTATATTCATCCGTTTTATTTACATAATAAAAAAGAGAAAAACCTATACTAAGAAGTATAATAAATGCATTTAAATTACTAATTGAATATTGCATCAGGTAAAAAATAAAAGCTTGGATCGATTCTATGCTATTAATACTTAAAGCTAATAATATAAATCCTACATGTGATATAGTACTATAAGCAAATAATCTTTTAATTCTTATTTGAGTTAAACCTAAAACTGTACCTACAATTAATGAAAGTAAAGAACTAACCAATAAACTTGAAGTTCAACTAAATTCATAATTAAATAAGGAGTTACTTGTATAATGTACTAACTCTAATAAAAATACAAATATAGATATTTTAGCTATTATTGCTACAAATGTTGTAACTATTGTAGGTATAGCATCATAAACGTCAGGAGATCAGAAATGAAAAGGTGCGGCACTTACTTTAAATAAGAAACCTACACTTAAAATTAATAAAGAAATATTAATATAATCAGATTTATATCAATCTAAAATATTATTGTTTATTTCTTTTATATCATTACCTAAATCACTTATACTTGTTACTACGTATATACCATCTAGATTAGTTGTACCTGAATTTGCATATAATAAACTTGTACCTAATAAAATAAAACCTGAACTTAAACCTCCTAGTAAAAAATATGTAAGACCACCAGAAGTAGCTAATTCCGAATTTCTGTATAAAGTACTAAGTAAATATAATCCATAGCTTTGTAATTCTATAGAAAGAAATATAGAAACTAAATCGCTAGTAGAAATTAAAAATACTGCCCCCGTTATAATAAATAATAAAATTAAAGGATATTCTATTATTTTAAATTGTTCTCCCATTTTATCTATTATTTTTGTTCTATAATATAAGAATTTATATAAAAATAATTTACTTATAGAAGAAAAATCGGGTATTCAAACTTTTCTTGGATAAAATGCAGTTAACTGTAAAATAGCCATACCTATTATAAATATAAAAATATGAAAAATTTGTGTAATACTAGTTGCATGAAATAAACCACCAAATAAACCTATACCTCTATCTAAATATATAATATATAAGCTATTAAAAGCTATTGTAGAAGTATAAAATAAAATTATAATAGCTACTCTATTATAAAGTATAGACTTATCTCGTCTTAGTGTAACGGCATTAGATAATAATAAAAAAATAGTTGAAATAATTAACATAAAAGAATAAAAGATTTGAACCTTTATTTAACTAATATATAAAATATATAGTTGCTTTACCCATTAAGCTAATTCTTTTTATAATACTAATACCTTATTGAATAAAAGTTTTATTTCAATTATAAGGTATTGATATTACAGATCTTATATTTAGTATTAATAAATATAATTCACTAAAAATCCAAATACTACTACCATATACTATACGTAATTTAAAAGCATATATAATATATAATTTAAAAGGTAAATTATATATTAAAACCTTATATATATTAGGTATTTTATAAACATTAGACTAATCTTAGTAAATAGTTATCTAAAACTAAAATTAAAGTATATTTTTTTTAGCTTTTAGATTTTATTATTTCACCAATTCTTTTTTTTAGGTAACTATCTTGATCTACTACTTCTTTAACTGTCTTAGGTACTTCTGTGTTTACCAACTGTCTAAAATCTTTAATTTTATAAATTTCGGCCATATGAGTTTTAATAGATTCATGTAATATTCTGTCGAACTTAGAAATTATTTTATTTGATTTATTACGATAGGCATTCATAGTATCAAAAAATATTTTTATATTTTTCATATCATCCCTTCAATAACCTTTATTAATTTTATTTATATCTGAAACAACCTTTCTATTTAATTCTATAAATTCTTTTTCAATAGCTAATAACTCGTTTTTTACGTCTAAGGGAAGGCTAGGGAAATTTATTTTACCTACTCGTATTCTAGACATACTAACACCATTATATGACTTTAGTTGATCTTCAAGCATACCTGAAACAACTTTTTCACTACTTACTTTATTTGTAGCAATTAAATCTATATTTTTTTCTAATAAATCCAGGCGTTCTTTAAGCCCTTTAACTACTTTGGATAATTCTTCTTTAAAATTATTATACTCTTTTGTTATAGAATCTACATAAAATATATCCTCGATTTTAGTTTCGTTCTGTATACCTTTTTGCGGGTCTACTGAACTTTTACTTTCAGTAATATCTTGAGAACTAAAAAGTGGAAGTTTCTTTTCAGAAAACGAATTAATTTTGAAAGATTTTGGTAATTCTATATCCTTAAATATATTTATACCGTAAACAAAAAAGTTAAATAAAGCCAATGGACTCGGCAGTAATACATAAATATCTGTTAATAAAGCTGCTATAATAGACATAAAGCTTGTTATAATAAACTCAATAGAAGTATAGGGTATATCCAAATAAATAGCTAATGAAGATTTAAATAATGTACCTAAAATAAACAATATTATAAATCTATATATTATTACTTTAGGGTTACATAAGAAATTATATATAATTAAACCTAAAATACTTTGTAATGGTAAACTTACAAATGCGTGAGGTTTTGGCGGACTACTCAATGCTCACTCTAAACTATTATAGCTTCTATTTAATAATGTTTGTAAACTATCACTATAAAATTCGGAAGTTAATCAAGGATATCTGCTAGTCGCTTTACCCTCAACTAACTGGATATAAACTATATATAAAAAAAGCCATGTAGCTACTACACTAATAATAGATCCAAAACTACTTACTAAATTTCATCCGGCAAAGGCATCAGGATAATCACTAATTCTTCTCGGCATTCCTTGTAGCATTTTTTCATATTTTTTTTTCTTATGGGGGTACTTTATATTTTGGCTTTTTTATTGAATGTACTTTTAAAGACTTTTTTTTTTACAATATATTATTCTCTAGTAAAAATAATGGAATTAATTTACATAAAAATAAAAGATTTTAACTTTTATTTACTAACAAATTTATTTTTTAGTTGCTTTACCTATTAAGCTAATTTTTCAAATAAAATAATTTTTTTATTTTCTTATATACTTAATAAAAAAAATTTTTTTTAATATATAATTCCAGTTTATTCTTGTAAATTAAGGTCTTAATAGGGCACATAACAAAATGAACAAGCAACTGCATTACATATATGACACACGAATACTACAGAGGACTGGCATACTGTTGCTATGTGACAACCATCACCAAAACTACATAACATACCAATATTATGAGGTTGAACAACTAATTGTGAAAACTCATGAGTACAATCTATAAAGACTTGTTTGGCTATACCAGGTAATATTACATCACAAATACAACAAAAACCATACGGATCAGCTAGAAAATGAGTAAAGCAAGGACTATGTAAAGGTAAACTTATAAATGCATGAGGTTTTGGCGGTGAAGTTAAGGTTCATTCTAAACTATTATAACTTCTCTTTAATAATGTTTGTAATGTATCACTATAAAATTCGGGAGTTAATCAAGGATATCTCGTTGTAGCTTTACCTTCAACTAATTGTACATGAACTATATATAAAAAGAGTCATGTAGCTATCACACTAATAATAGATCCAAAACTACTTACTAAATTTCATCCGGCAAAGGCATCGGGATAATCACTAATTCTTCTCGGCATTCCCTGTAGCATTTTTAAATATAAACTAAAAAATTTATTAGAGTATTTTCTTAAAAAAAACCTTGAAAATATATTATAAGAAAATAAAAAAAAAGTTATTTTATTTGAAATATTAGCTTAATAGGTAAAGCAACTAAAAAATAAATTTGTTAGTAAATAAAAGTTAAAATCTTTTATTTTTATGTAAATTAATTCCATTATTTTTATTATAAAAGTATTTACTGAAAAAAAAACATTAAAAGTATATTATAAGAAAAGAAAAAAAACTTTTTTTTTTATATAAAGAAATAAATAAGAAATATGACATATATTACTATATGCTATGGACTATATGATTATCCTATTTTAATTATAGGATATAACGTCTCTAGTCTCTGAAGGTTCCATAAAGTGTTTTATAAAACATGGCTTCCCTGCTGATAATCCTTTAAATATCCAGGATTTCCCAGCAATTTACGTTATGCATATTATAATGTTACCATTATAAAGGGCCTACAGTTTAAATGACCTAAAAAATGTTGAGGGAAAAATGTAACATTAACTCCGATAAATAAGATTCAGAAATGTACTTTACCTAACATTCTGTTATAATCTAATCCTAATATTTTAGGTATTCAGAAGTATCATGCACTAAATAAAGCAAATACTGCTCCCATGCTTAACACGTAATGGAAATGCATATATCAATATATATCTTGCGTCGTTTTGACAATTATATATAAAAAATATACTAACAACATACAGTTTATAAATTAATTTTTAATAAATTAATTTAATAACATTATTTAATTAAAAATAAAATACTTTCCCTTTCCTTTATTAAATTATTATTATTGATAAATTATATTAGCGTAAAATAATAAATTAGGAATTACCTGGAGTGTTGATATCTTTAAACAAGTTTACTTTTTCTCGTGATACTGTAGTTTTACAACTAAAGCCTTTATTACCTACATTACCTCAAGCATTATCATTAGCTAATTCTCTTGTATGAAATTTATTTAAATGATATCGCATATAATCACGATCTGTATTATCGAAAGACATATTAACTAAGGTCGGAGAATTCATCTTTTTACTGCTATTAACTGAATGACTATCGTATGATAATTGATATAATTTATTAAATAGCGTCACACGCTTTTGCTCTAATAAATTTGCAGCATTAACATTTGAAGGTTCAGTTACAACATTAGATCCATCTGGTCCATTAGGACCATTAGGTCCATTAGGACTATTAGGTCCACCTGGTCCATTAGGACCATTAGGTCCAGGACTAGGGGAATCTTTTGGTGGTGATAAATTTGTAAACTCCGTTCACATATTACCATTAGTTAAAAAAATATTATCAAAAACATTAGATAAATTAATTACTAATATAACTAAATAAAAAAGTATATAAATAGAAAGCAATTTGTTTCGTGTAATCATAGTGTATATAACTATGAAAAAGAAAGGAACTTTACTAAAGATTTTTTTATAATCTAAATTTAATATTTTTGGTATTAAAAAATATCATGCACTAAACAGTGCAAATGTTGCTACTATATTTAATATATAATATAAATGCTAATATTAATATATATTAATATGGTGGACTGTATCTTTACCTGTAATAGGTATACTATTTGCTTTTATATAAAAGATATTTAGTAACAAAAGGTACTTTATATCATAAGGGATTATCATATTTAATTCAATTTAACACAAAATTTGAATATATATTATGCTCTGGACTAAGAAAAGGAGAGCTTTTATATTTTCTAATATCTATAAATCTTTTAATTTGAGTAACTCTATAGAATTTCATGTTAGAATATAATCTATTATGCATAAAATAATCATATATAAATAGCATACTGTTAACGTTTTGAAATTTGAATGCGATGGATATAAAATGTTTAGGACCATCCTGAACTGAAGATTTTTTCCGTTCAACAATACAGGGTTTACAATTTAATATAGTACTATTTAAATTTAACTTAGAAGTATATTGATTATATTTAAATTCTAAATTACATTCTATCCTATTTGCAGTATAATTAAATACTATACTACCATCAGTATCTACTAACCCTGAAAAATAAGAATCATATAATTCTATATTATAATTGGCTTCCTTATAGTCTATATTGTATAAAAAACAAGCCTCTTTAAAAGCAGGTACTTTTAATCTAATTAAACCGTTTAAATGTTTAACCAAATAGATCAAATCTTTTCTAGTTGAAACTATATACATAGAATAAGGTTTATTCTTATCCGCTCTAATTTTACCTTTATGTAGATAATTTTGTATACGACTTAATATTCTAACATCTCTATTATGTAATTTTATTCTAATTTGTTTAAGAACTTTTTTTTTGCTAGAAAAATCTTTTCTAATATCAAAATCCCCATCACCATCTATTATACCCGCAAATCAATTTCAAAATTTGTAATCTTCATTACCAGGTAACTGACGTGCAGTCTCTGAGAATCCTTTACAGTTTTCTGCTGATTGTGTATCCATAAGTAGGGTACTTATTGTAGTATTATTCTTTTCACTATTTAAAAGAAGACTATTCCTACTAACATCTAGTTTATAAAGATAAAACGTATTAATAAATAGTAAACAATACACAAAGGATACAGTTTCCAGCATATAGTCAGTTGCAAAATAATTTTTATTTACGGATAAAACGCATAAATAAGAAGATAAATTATTCAGGCCCAATTGAGCAACGACGTAATAAGTATCGTGAAAGGCTATATCAAGTGATGCGTTAGCTAAAACAACTCCACTTAACCCTCCAATTGTAAACATAAATACGAAACCTAAAGCAAATAACATTGAAGGTGTTAATTGTAAAGATCCTCCGTAACATGTTGCTAATCATGAGAATATTTTAATTCCTGTCGGAACAGCAATAATTAATGTAGCAGCTGTGAAATAAGCTCTTGTATCCACGTCTAAACCAACTGTATACCGTCTACAAATTTGTCCTATTAACTTAAAACGACTACTTATTGAAAATTCCTACTTATTTACTATTATTATTTAGCCTAAGGGTACCCCTTTTTTTTTATTATTATAACATATTTTATATTATTATAATAAAAAATTTAAGAGGATTTATCCATGGAGCGATATTTTGTACAAAAGGTAAATACACGAATATCTTTTATGAGTAAATATATCATAATATTCATTCATTACAAATATTTTGTACAAAAGGTAAATACACGAATATCTTTTATGAGTAATTATATAATAATATTCATTCATTACACAAATATCTTATATAGTGGATAGAATTGTTTAATTAAATTTATTCTATAATCATAAAATAATATTCATTCATTCACGTAGCAATAAGGGTACAATATGAGTAATTTAACTCTATAATATACGGATTTTCGTTTCTTCTTGAATGGTTAGTAGTAAAAACATATTAATGTGCGGACCGGCTAATGTAGTAACTTTAATTTAGGGTTACTTAAGTGAAATTTTTCTCCCTAAAGCCGGTTTCCCGGTGACTAGAGTACACCTTACAGCTAAAAAGTATATTTATATTCTAATATCCGTTACCAGTTATTTAGGTTATATTTTATTATTTACTTTATACTTAAAGATAGATAAATATAACCTAAATATAAAAGGTCTCAAGTATAATTATATAAACCAAATTAATATTATTATTAATCATATTTAGACTTAATAACTGAAAAACCATCTACTCGTTGCTCTTTTACAGACACAGTATTTCACTTTAATGTCTGATTTAGATCCGCGATCACCCATTTACATTTCTGTTATCCCTAGTGATATTACCATACCCTGAGGCATTAATCAGGCCGGTTAAATGGTTTCCCATATAACTTTGGTTACTAGGGCTTTAGGGCTTCCCCGGAGTTTGGCTTTTATTACACGAATATGAGTAACCTATACTCACTTTATGTGATGACTTCAAACAACAAATCCTAATACACCAATAGACATCATGGCATAAACCATTCCAAGATAACCGAAAACACTCTTGTTAGAGCTGGCGGATATTGTGGTACTTATTATACCAAAACCTGGTATAATTAATATATAACAATTAATATGATTAATCTAATAGTTAATATTAATAATATTAATCTATTCTAATTAATACTCAAAAACTTAACATTCTTGTTAGGACTTTATCTTAAACTGTACTATCATTTAGTCTATTCATTGTATTTTTTATTATAATAATTTTTTCAAGTCCATCTTTATTTAAATGATTTTTATTTTGAATTATAATATATGCTTTTCTTCATTTTAAATAGTTAATATATTTACTAGATAATAAATGAAAATAATCAAAATAACGTATAACATTTTTAGCAGATCCAAAACTAGTTGATCCGTAATAATAGGTATCTTGATTTTTTCTATAACCAATATTTCCACCTAAAATTTCTTTAATTAATAGTAAAATATTATTTTTTTTTTGATCAATCTGAAAATTTAATCTAATTTCAGTTCTACCATTCCGATTTAAAATTTTTATTTGAAAACTTGCATCAGCATCAGAAAACCCTGCTAATCAATGGTTTTTAAAATCCTTATTTATATTTAGTTTTAAGTATAAACTTTTACCAAATTCCACATACTTAGCATGATTTAATATGTTATTGCATATTTGATTAAATTTATTTTCTGTTCTTATTTTACCATTTATTAAATTTAAAACTTTTTCCAAACCCTTTCTGCAAGTTATAATAAAGAGAAAAGCTTTTTTATTTTTAATTTTTTTAACACTACCAAATCCTATTCGGGTTTTTATATAATAAGCTAAAGAAACATCTAAAGAGTGAAAAACAATAATTAATTGTTGTTGACGACTAAAATGTCCATCACCATCTATTAAACCAGCTAAATAGTGTCCAAATTGATTATCATTCAATGGCTTTAAATGAATAGGCACATGAAGAGAAATAGGTTTCACATTTTCTCTATTTGTAACAGTTTCGTTGCGTAAAGTCTCTGAGGTTTCATTATCCATATGATTTGAAGAAATGTTACCTACTGATATACTTCTTTGTTTTAAAATTTTTACTATATCATTTAAATTGGAGTATTTAAAACCACATATCGAAGTTGTCTCAGAATATAGCAACGTTAAGAAGCCTATATTTTTGACTTCTGGATGACCGAAGAACCAGAAAAGATGTTGGTAAAGTATTGGATCACCACCACCTGCAGCTTCAAAGAATGATGTGTTAAAATTTCTATCAGTTAAAACCATAGTAATTGCACCGGCAAGTACAGGTAATGATAGTAATAATAATACCGCTGTAACTACTACAGCTCATCCAAATAAAGCCAATTTGTGTAGTTTTATACCTGGACTTCTCATATTAAGTATAGTAGTAATAAAATTTATTGCACCTAATAAACTACTTATACCTGATAAGTGTAAGGCAAAGATAGCTAGATCAACACTAGGTCCACTATGACTTTGTACTCCACTTAAAGGAGGATAAAGAGTTCATCCTGTACCTGCACCATTTTCTATACCACTCGCATATAAAAATAATAATAAACTTGGAGGCAATAATCAGAAACTTATATTATTAAGTCTAGGGAATGCCATATCTGGACCCCCTACTAATAATGGTAATAAAAAATTACCAAAACCCCCGATTAAAGCTGGCATAACCATAAAGAATATCATTAATATTGCATGAGCGGTAATAATAGAATTATACAACTGGTTGTCTGCAATATATTGAACACCAGGTCCGCTTAGTTCTAATCTTATTAAAACTGAAAAAGCTGTACCTAATAATCCTGAAAATAGTGCAAATATTAGGTATAATGTACCTATATCTTTAGCATTTGATGATAAAAATCATCTTTCAACTCAAAGAGAAATTTTACTTATCAAATGAACCACACCAGTGGTCTCTTCGCTTATATTAGACCTACTTAAGTCTAGATTTGTTTGTTTGAAGGTTTGGGGATGGGAAGCAGGCAAAATATAACAAATTTATCTCTATGTTATGAAATTAGTATTATAATTTTTTATTCACTTTTATTTAGATTTTTTTAAATTATTATACTATTTCTTTAATAACAAAGGAGCGATGTATTTAAATAATATTAATTATTAAGTAAAAGATTTTACTTAATTATTTTAAGGATTTTATGAAATATAATGACATGTATTTATGAAATAGAATAGATAAATTATATATTATTTACTTTTTTTTTCACTCTACGTGCCATTACTAGTATTATGTAAGCAAATGTTATTTATATTTTTAAGAAATATTAATAAAATTTATTTTAAATTAATTGTTCAAAAATGTTGTTATATATTAATGATGATACTGAATAATGTAAACCATCTAGAATAGGAGCAGGATATATTCCTAATATTACTGTTAATACAACTAACGTAAGTAATATGTAAAATTCACGCTTATTTATATCATTTATATTAGCTTCAAAAAATTTACTAAAAGCTCCACCAAAAGCTATTCTATTAAACATATATATAGTATATGCCGCAGAAAATACTATAGATGAACTGGCGAATACTCCTAATAATGGTAATCTTTCAAATACACCATATAAAGACATAAATTCCCCTACAAAATTTAAAGTAAGCGGAACTCCACAATTACCTAATGATAATATAAAGAATAATATAGAAAATAAAGGCATCATTTGAGCAATACCTCTATAAAAACTAATTAATCTAGTACCAGATCTATCATATAATACTCCCCCTACACAAATAAATAAACCGCTCGAAACAAATCCATGAGCTAATCCTAAAGCAATACCACCTTCTATTCCTTGAATAGTATTACTAAATACACCTATTAGATAAACAGCTGCATGTGATACAGAACTATAAGCTATAAGTTCTTTTACATCTATTGTTCTTAAAGTACTAAAACTAGCGTATATTATAGTTATAACACCTATTAGGTATATTATATAAGTATAATCTATAGAAGCTTTAGGTAATAAAGGTAATATAAGTCTAAAAATACCATATAAACTTAATTTTAAAACTATGGCAGCTAGTATTATACTACCACCTAAAGGAGACTCAACGTGAGCTTTTAATAATCAAGTATTTAAAAATATAGTGGGAGTTTTTACAGCAAATGCAATAAATATACCATAGAATAAAAATAATTGTGTAGAGTATTGAAAATTTGTTTTATATAACGCATCAAAATCTGTAGTTCCCATTATAGATGACATAGTTAGTATTGATAATAATAAAAACAATGAACCTAATAATGTATATAAGAATAAATAAAAACTAGCTCGTACTTTATTACTTGATCCAAATAAACCTATTAATATAAATAATGGTGGTAATATACTTTCAAAGAATATATAAAATAATAATATATCTAAAACTAAAAATACAGCTAATAATAAAGTTTCTAACAATAAAATTATTATCACATATGATCTAACATTTTCATTAATAGAATTTCAATTACTTAAAAGTGCTATAGGAGTTATAATAGTTGTTAATAAAACAAAGTATATGGATAATCCATCTAAACCCAAATAAAAATCGAAAGAACTTATTTGATGGTATTCTTGAACAAATTGGAATTGGTTATTACTAAAATCAAATATTATAAAAACAATTAATGAAATAATAAGGTTAAATATAGACGTAATTAAAGCTATTTTTTTTATACGACTTATATCTAATAGCTGATAAGACATACCGGTTGAAATAGCAAAAATACCAAATAAAGGAATTATTAATAAAAGTGTTAATAACATATTTTTAATAAAATCTAATAAACTAATTTACCTCAGGATTAACTAAATTAATCTTTAATATGGCTATATACAACTATATAGTAAAATACTCTATTTTATATTTATGGATATATAAAACTAAAAAAATAGAGGAAAGCTTGTTTTATATAATAACTTCTAATTTAAATTTAAAAAAAGATTAAAACTAATTTTAAATTTTTATCAATACTATTTATTTGATAACAAAGGAGCGATGCATTTAAATATTATTTTTTATTAAGTATTATATTTTACTTAATAAATTTTTAAGTGGTTTTATGAAATATAATGTATTATATATAAAATATAAAAGTATATTTAAAAAATTCTAATATATAAATTTATTTACTTTTAAATTTATATAATTCTTTTTATTATTTTAGCGATTTATTCTGTGAAATATCAATTAAACTATTTTCTATTAAACTTATTAAAGGTACTATAATTAAAAAATGTGAAAAATATAATACAGTACTGATTTGACCAAATTCTATGAAAGGTGATTCAACATGTTTAGCTCCTAAGACCATTAAAATTAAGAAATTAGCTATAAATACATAGAAAGCTATTTTACTTAGCGGTCTAAATTGAATACCTCTAGATCTACTTAAATCAGTATATGGCATAACTAATAACATTAAAATAGCACTAAGCATAGCAATAACACCTAATAATTTATTAGGTATAGATCTTAATATAGCGTAGAAAGGTAAAAGATATCATTCAGGCACTATAGAAGGAGGTGTTTGCATAGGGTTAGCCATAACATAATTATCACTATCTCCTAATACATTAGGCATAAAGAATACAAATACACTTAATACTATTATAAAAATAAATATAGTTATTAAATCTTTAAACAGGAAATAAGGAGCAAATGGTAATCTATCATAGTTACCAGAAACACCTAAAGGATTACCTGACCCAGCACTGTCATGTAATGCAATTAAATGCATTAATGCTAAAGCAGCTAATACAAAAGGTAATACGAAATGTAATGCAAAAAATCTGTTTAAAGTTGCATTGTTTACCGAAAAACCTCCCCAGATAAACTCAACTATATCTTGCCCAATTCAGGGTATTGCACTCATAAGGTTAGTAATAACTGTTGCACCTCATAAAGACATTTGACCATATGGTAAAACATACAAATTTACTTAATATAAATTAAAATACATTTATAAAAGCTGTAATAACTTTGATTTTGTTTATTACATTAGTTATACATTATACTATAACTAAAAATTCCGACTGTGCATTAAGCATCATAGTTTCTATTATATAATAATAGAAAAGCAGACACCCATTAGTGACCCAGCCTGTCGAGACCTTATGTACGACCTACGATCTCTAACCTTTATTTATATATTTTAATTAGTATTTAAAAAAAGAAATAAAGATTCTTTGATCGTTTTCACTAATATCGCCAAAGAGACTTTTAAGTTTCTTCAATATCCCTGTCGGGTTATTTCACTTTAATTTTTATTTTTCTACATAGATTGCATAAAAATTCTTATATGTGAGACTATGATTTAAATTTAAGTGTTTAAATACATAAGAAATATTTAAACACATAACAACTAATGGTTAAACACATAAGTGTTTAAACATATTTAACAATCCTACGTCTTCTCAATATTTTTTTATTTGTTTTTAAAGCCCTGCGGATAGTTTTTTGATCGCAGCCTAGTGTTTTAGCCGCCTCCGTTATACTAGGGAATTCACCATATACAGTATAGTCAAAATTATATACAAGTATAGCTTTAGAGTTTTTTTTCATATTTAAAAGAGCTTCACTAGAGTATATAAGTTTACTTCGGCTTAAAGCTGTTTGTCTCATATTTCCAATAGTAGCAGGAGAAAAACTTTTTTTTATATTTAAATTACCTATGGTCATACGACGCTTTTCACTATAATTAGCTTTCATATTCTAGTTATTTCACTATGTTTATAACCAAAACTTGAACCAGCTTCAGTTAAAATATTATAGTTGGGTAATAAAGATTTTAAATATAAGTCTTATAAATCTAATAATTTCTTATTATTTTCCTTAGTAACAACGTCAGGAAATAATTCTAAAATAATAAAGGTAAAATTAGATATACCATATTTTTTTACTGCATTTTTAACAACTTTACTCCCATTTAAATTAAACAAGTGATATACAAATATAGCGTAAAATTTACCGGTAGAAGCTGATCCAATATAATAATCCATAGTAAATTTATTTAAGATTAAATAAATACCACTAAAATTATTATTTTCATTTAATACCTGGTCTCTAACCCTTTTATCTGATAAGGTATCATATACACGAATAGAATTTAAATTTTTATCTTTTATAAACTTAGTTACTTCCTAGCTTTGATAAAGGTAAAGTTACAATAAAAGCTCTTCAACTTAAAGTAGAAAAGTCTCTCTTACCCATATATTTGGTTTGTTTTCTATTATATTTGTTATTATTATTCTTATTCCTGTTATTGTTATTGTTATTATTGTTATTATTGTTGTTGTTATTGTTCTTATTGTTGTTATTGTTATTTTGATTAAATATTAATCATTTTGGGCTACGTAAGAAACCCAAGAACGCTGTAACTATCATTAATATAAAAATAACTGTTCCTAAAGTTCATACTAATGTTCTAGGAGCTCTATAAGATCCATAATATAAACCTCTTCCTATATGTAAATACACTATAAAGAAGAAAGCTGAAGCTGTATTACTGTGTAAATAACGTATTAATCATCCATTATTAACATCACGCATAATATGTTCTACAGAATTAAAAGCTTCTAATACACTAGGATTATAATGCATAGCTAGAGTTACACCTGTAACTATTTGTATAATTAGACAAAAAGCTAATAAAGAACCAAAATTTCATAAATAACTTAAGTTAGATGGTTGTGGAGAATCGATTATATAAGAATTAACCAATTTTAATAAAGGATGACTTTTAAAAATTCGCATGTTTAAATATAAATATGTTTTTTACTTTTTTTTAGAAGTATATAGGATGTTTGCGAATAATTTTTACTCTAGTAGTTATATTTAACTATATATTAGTTATTTTAATTAACAAATAAATATAAAATATATAAAAACGATTAAAATAACTATATTGTTCTAATAAAAGTATTATAAATATTTATCTGTAATAAAAAAAAGGCATATTATTTTTTTTATTGTAAGGATATGGAGGAATTGAACCCCTATGTTTCAATTTGCAATCGAAATGTAGAACCGTCTACTACATATCCCTTATAAATAAAAAAAATAAATATATTCCTACTAGCTATAATTTAGCTATATATGGTTAACTCAAATATAAATTATATTTATATTTTTATTTACTGAAATCTAGTAAATAAAACATAAAAACCTCGTTATATTATATTTGGATAATATTAAGCCGGTTCCTGTTATAGATTATTAAACTATATTAAGGCATGACATCGGGCTTGTACGTTCATAAACATTTTTTACTGTATTAAAAAAAAAATTTTCTTTTTTTTTTATTAATTCATCTAACTAAATATAAATATATAAAATGCAATATATTTTCTGTGAAATACCCTAATTTTTACTTAACACCCATATTATTTATGTGTTTTTGTTTATTATGCTCTGGACTTTCCAATACAATACTAATGTATAATATTTTCGTTCTATTATTATCACAAAAAAATTTTTTAGGATTAAATTATAAAAGTTTTAATTATATAGCATATTATAATAACTTACTTAATTTATTTATTTAGTTTTAAACCCAGTATATAGTGTATATATTTAGCAATTATTACGAAAAATATACGTTTTGACTAAAACAGGTTGATTAAATATTGACAGGGTAAATATTAATCTAGTTATATTAGTGTAAATCTAACGCATCTTTAATATAACTACTAGTTAAGACTACAAATACTTGAGCTTGTATGAAAGCAATTCCAAGTTCTAAACCCGAAAATGCAACAATAAAAGCTAAAGGAATTAAACCTAAGAAAAAGAATATAAAACCACTGGTCATGATATTGTAGGTGAAACCAGCTAAAATATTCAATAACATATGTCCCGAAAGTATATTAGCACCCAATCTAAGTCCTAAAGACACATTTCTAGACAAGTATGATATAAATTCTATTAAAACTAGTAAAGGTAATAAAGCTAAAGGACAACCTGCTGGTACTAATAATGAGAAAAATTCTAATTTATGTTTTTGAAATCCTAAAATAGTTGCACCTAATACTACAGTAAAACTAAGAAAAAATGTAAAAGCGAAATGACTTGTGGATGCAAAACTATAAGGAACCATTCCTATTAAATTATTTATTAATATGAATACAAATAAAGTATATATAAAAGGGAAATATATTTGCCCTTTTGTTGAATTTATTTGATTTACTACTATACTATATAATGTAGCATATAATGATTCTTGACCTATTGATCAGCTGTTGCTAACTACTTTGTTATAATTAGTTGCTAGTAAATTTAATGTTAACATTAACAGTGTTCCTATAGTCAAATATAATCCTATGTTAGTTAAAGATATATTAGAATTACCTAATATTGGTGCATTTAAACTTAATAAATTTCTTACTTCAAATTGATCTAAAGGACTTAAAATATCGGCGTAGCAGTATAACATCTAAACTGAAAAAAAAATTCTTTTTTTTCTTATTAAAAAAAACTTTATAACTATGTATATTAGATCCATAAAAAAAAAATCTAAGTTATCTAAATCTTAATTAAAAAAAAAATAATTTATATTAATTAAAATAAATTATTATAAAAAGGATTATAATTTACTTATAAATACACGAGAAGTAAATAAACGCACAAATCTAGCTAATACGTATTTTGAAAAAACATATACCGTTATTATAAGTAATATAAAGGCAAATGTTATTTGATTTACAAAATAAAAAGGTACTAATTGTGGCATTTTTAGCATTGTACTAAATTATTATTTTAAAGTTGAAAAAAAAAAATAAATAGGGATATGGAGGAATTGAACCCCTATGTTTCGATTTGCAATCGAAATGTAGAACCGTCTACTACATATCCCTTATAAATAAAAATATATTTATTGTAAGAACAAAAATATTTTTAAAGTAAAATTATATTTGTTGGGATTATCTCAAATGTATATAGAATACAAGGTACTAAAATTACAAAAGCAATAACTATAGGTAATAAAATAGTTCAACAGAAAGACATTAATTGATCAAAACGTATTCTAGGAAACGAAGCCCTAGCTCAAATAAAAATAAAAATCATAACACATGATTTTACACCTAGAGTTAAACCATACAATAATCCTTCTATTAATGGATCTGAAAATATACTTTCATTATGTAAATTATTCATATAATATTCAATATCGATATATTCCATTAAACTAAATAAAGGTATATAATCGTATAAATATCCACCTAAAAACAATATACTAGTTAATATACAAATTAAAACAATACTAGCATATTCAGCCAAGAAAAAAAAAAAAAAAATAACTGCAGCATGTTCCGTCATAAATCCACTAACTAACTCCGACTCTGCTTCAGCCAAATCAAAAGGAGCTCTATTAGTTTCAGCTATAGATCCAATAAAAAATATAATAAAAACAGGAAATAATGGAATAATAAATCATATAACTCTTTGAGCTTCTATATTAACAGTTAGATTTAAACTACCTGTTAACATTACAACAAGTAATATAGCGGAACTTAATATAAGTTCATAACTTATTAATTGTGCTGTACTTCTAAGTGATCCCAAAAAAGCATATTTACTATTAGCACTTCAACCAGCTAATAATATACCATATGTAGATAAAGAAGAAACTGCTAACATATAAAGTATACCTAAATTAAAATCATTTAAAGCTAAACCTGGACCATAAGGTACTACCATATAACCTAGTAATGAAAAAATTAACGTTATAATTGGACCCAAAAAAAATAAAACCAAATTTGCTTGTGTGGGTGATACATATTCTTTTAATAGAAGTTTTAAGGCATCCGCAAATGCTTGTAAAAGCCCATAGTATCCTACTATATTAGGGCCTAATCTTCTTTGCATACTTGCCATAGTTTTTCTTTCTGCCACAGTTACATAAGCTACTGTTAATAATACTGGGACAGTTACAATTAATACTTCCACTATTGAAATTAAAGTTGGTAAATATAGCATTCGTGTTTAATATATCTAATTTAAATAAATATAATATTGTCATTATAAACAAAATTATATATTATGCAAATATTAGGTTAAAAATATCTTTATTATTAATTAAAAATAAATGGCTTATTATTGAAATAAAAAAAGATATAAATCTTAATTTATCAATATAAAATTGAATAATATGATTATAAAAAAAATTTTTTATTTTTATTAACTGTTTTATTTGCTCTTATCCAAGACTTGAACTTGAATCTAAATATTAGAAGTATTCTGCTCTACCATTAAGCTAATAAGAGTTATTACACATTATATACTTAAAAGAGATTTATGTAAAAAAAAAATTTATTTTTTTATTAATATTAAGAGAATAAAGCTTAAATTTACTATTACGCAACATATAATAACAAGAATGCCATCATAAGAGCGAATAATCCTGTGGCTTCTGCAAAAGCAAAACCTAAGATAGCATAAGAAAATAATTGACCTCTTAATGAGGGATTTCTAGCTACACCTAATATTAGTGCACCAAAAACTACACCAATACCCACACCTGCTCCAATAAGACCTGTAGTTGCTATACCTGTACCTATAATTCTTGCTGCTTGTATCATTTAAGTTTTATATATTGAAAAGGTATTCAGAAAATCTGCATAATTTTAAATTGCTATTAAATAATATTATAGTTATAATATCAGATTAAGCATTTATTGTTAATAATTATATTAATAATTGTATTTTTAATGCTTTTAATTTATAAAATTAATTAAAAACTTTTTTTTTTCATGAAAACACAATCAATTATGATGATAATTGATTAGATACTATTACTATACAAATAATAATAGATAATGCTTAATATTTAATTTAAATATTAAGCATTATCCAATTTACAAAAGTTATTTTAAGAATTACGATAATTGTTTATTACAACACTAAAAAAAGACAATAAAATTAATAAAAGTAAATTACTATTAGCTAAAAATAAATAAGGCATTAATAAATAAAATATAATACCTATTAATATATATAGAGCATAACTCGTAATAACACCTGTATCTAAACTAGCAATATTTTTACTTAAAGTAATTAAGCCTTTTTCTAGACCATAAGGTCCTAATAATTCTACACTTCCTTTATCTATAACCTTAGTAGTTTGACCCCCTAATTTTAAAATAAACTCCGTTATGTATTTATTATAAAATAATTCAATTAAGAAACGTTGATTAAAGAACCCAAATATATTATAACCTAATCTAGAAAATTTAAAATAAATAAGAACTTTAGGTAAAAATTCTGAAATAACTATAGCTAGAGTACTCATAGATATAGTAAATATTAAAGGTAATAATTTAAATAAAGTAGATACAGCAAATTCGGTATCTAACATTATTTCGTGTGTAGGATGAATAAATAAACTATTATCTGAAAAAAAACCTGAACCTAATCCTATAAATATATCTTTAGTTATATAACCAAAGAATATTGAAAAAATAGCTAGTATGATTAGAGGTAAACTAATAAATATATCACCTTCATGAGCTATTTTATTATTTAATGGGTTATAATTAATAGCAGGTCCATTAGGATTAGTTAAAAAAGTTAAATATAATACTTTAACTGAATATAATGTAGTAAACATAGCACCAATAGTTGCTATAAAGTAAATTACTGTACCACTAAAATAAAATTGCCCGTATGCAGATTCTAATATAAAATCTTTACTATAGAATCCAGTCATAAACGGGAAAGCTACTAAACTAAGACTTGCTATTAACATTACAGAATAAGTTAAAGGTAAATATTCTCTTAATCCACCATATTTTCTAAAATCCTGATTATCGGCAACTGCATGAATTACGGCACCTGCTCCTAAGAATAATAATGCTTTATAAAAAGCATGATTAACTAAGTGGAATAAAGCGATATTATATGAAGACAACCCTACTGCTATAACCATCATACCTAGTTGCAATTTTGTATACTATATATTAAAAGAGTAAACATAGAATATACTATAACATATATATTTTAAAATTTTTATATTTCAAATGCATGAGGAGGACGTATATCACTTATTTGACCGCGTACTACTATATAGTTTAAATTTAAAGTAGATAAAGGATCTATCCTTATATTAGAATCATAGCCTGTTATTATCTGGACATTTATTATTGTTTTAAGAAAAACTTACCTTGATCTGTTCATAGGTACAAAAGCACAAGATATTTGAACAGGATTTCATGTATGACGTATAATACGGTATCTGGATTCTATTTCTCCTTCATTTTGTAGAGGTATTTAGCTAAACATACCATAATGTAATACACCATTAAATACCACCTATTTACGTACCATTCTTACATAATTACCATTATTAGTCGGATATATAAATTATAATAAGTAACCTTTAGGAGAATTGTAATCAATCATACCTATATATAGACGGCCATTACTATCTCTTAGCGTAACGGGTGTAAGATTTATTTATATTTCCGCTATATACTGATTTTAAATATATATGAACACCCCCCATAACAATAAACTAGTGAAATTTAAACCATTTAAAATATCCCACATTTATCTTTCAATATCTTCCAAGGGGATATGGAGTTTAGCACGGGGTAAGGGTATAGTAATATTACCACCGTCCTTAGCATACTAATTTAATTGCTAAATAATTAAAATATATATATATAGACAATATTTTTTTTTTATATATATATTATATATATAATGGACCATTTCTTTATTAATCTTTTATTTTGGGTTTTTGTAAACTAATGCGATAATTAAACATTATTAAATAAAATCTACAAAAATTAATTAAACAATGTAGATTTTATTAAATTCTTATATTGATAACTTATAACTAATTTTATGTTTATAAACACAATATGTTTATTAACAGTTAAAACATAAGAACTAAATATAAACAATATAAATTGAACCCTTTTTTTAATTTTTATATTTTTCTCAATTATCTTTAAAAATAATTCTTTTTTTTAATATCGATATATAATTACTATCATTAGGCTCCTCCTCCTTCTCCTCCTTTCATAGTGGATAGAATTGTTTAATTAAATTTATTCTATTACATTTTTTAGTTTTTAAAGGATATTCTTTAAAATAATTATCCACTAATTCATTCAATTCTTCTTTTTTATATACATAATATTTAAAAGCATCTGTTTTAGGACTAAGCATATCAACTTTACCTCCATATATTTTTATCAATGGTTCCAATAAAAATCTATTTTTCTGCGTTATACCTATAAAAACTTGTTTTTTTTCTTCATTATAATATACTGAACCATCACTATCTATAAACCCGCTTAATCATCCATTATAGTATGTTAGATTTGTAGGATACTTAAATTCTATTCCAAATTTTAAACATAATTTATTCATTTGTAACATTTTAGTGGGATTTCTTATTAAACCATTTAATGCATTTATTAATTTTTTTAATCCTTTTCTATGCCTTAATTTATATCTTAGTGCATTAGAATTTGAAATGGGTTTAATAGTACCTCCAAAATTTTGTTTTATTAGATTTAAAACTTTATAATCAGAAATATCCATATTAATAACACAACTAGCATATCCTTTTTTAGTTAAAATAAAATGTCCATCTCCATCTATTAAGCCACCTAATCACTCATAAAAATATTTTTTTTCTTTAGTGTCAGTGTCAGACCTACAAAAATTTTCAGTTTCGTTTTTAATAATATGTTTAACAGTTTGTTTTGTATGAGTATGAATATTTATGAATCCTATTACTTTGTTATAAAAACTAAGCGTAATAGTTTTTAAGAAATTATATGTAATTATTAGAATAAAAATAATTGAGAAAAATAATTTAGATAAACTATTTAAAAACTTAAATATTAAACTATTAAATAGTTTAAGGATTAATATCAAACGTATGGCCTCTGAAATTCCTACTAACTTACTTAAAAAAATAACTACTCATTTTACGAACACAATATAATTTAATATACAGTAGACCAGCCCTTGAAGGGGAAATGAATTAAAATAATTATTCTTAATACGAGTATATATATACTCGTGAGCTTTGGTTATCTGCGAATTATCCAGAAATTTTAGGACTTCTACGCATATAGTTTGATGCCTGAATATATTAAATATAATATATTCTTGAGCCAATTGACTCATAGTGGAATATGCTATAACTTTTTTAATATCTTGTTGGAATAAACCAATAAGACTACTAAAAACAGTAGTGATTGCTCCTAATCATAAACATAAAATTAATACAGTAGAACTGTATTCTATTAAAGGACTTGTACGCATTAATAAATATACACCAGCTGTCACCATAGTGGCAGCGTGTATTAATGCTGAAACAGGAGTAGGACCCTCCATGGCCATGGGAAGTCATACGTGAAGGCCTACTTGAGAACTTTTAGCCATAGCCCCAATTAATAAACATATACCTATAATTGTAACAATATTTTCATTAACAAAAGGTGCTAATGAAAAAACTGTACTATAATCGATGTTACCAAACGATCATAGGATGGCAAACATACCAATAGTTAAAAAACAATCACCGACTCTGTTAGTTAAAAAAGCAGATATAGAACTTTGATTTGCTGCTATTCTAGTAAATCAGAAACTTACTAAAAGATATGAACAAATCCCTACACCTTCTCATCCGACAAACATTAATAAAAAATTGTTCGCTGTAACAAGTATAATCATCATAAAGGTGAATAAACTTAAATAACTAAAAAATCTGGGATTATGAGGATCATGACTCATATATCCTATAGAATATATATGTACTAAAGAACTAACTATTAAAACAGGTATTAACATAGATACTGTTAAACTGTCAAAATGGAAACCTCATAATACATTTAGAGATTCACTATCTATTCATCTAAAAAGATTTATTGAAACAGGTATGTTATTTAAACCAACTTCGAAAAAAGCAACTATCGCTAATAAGGTTGTTACAATTACACTTGTACATGTAATTATTTGGGCTCCGCTAACACCGACTTTTCTACCAAAAAAACCGGAAACTATTGATCCTAATAAAGGTAAAATAATTATAGCTAAATACATTATTTATATTCTATTGCAATACTTCCTCTCAATCTATAAAAAGCAACTAAAATACCTAAACCAATGGCTGATTCTGCTCCAGCTATTGCTATAACGTATATAGCAAATGTTTGGCCTAATATATCATCAAAGCTAAGTGAACTTATCAATATTAAAAATGTAATAGCCAATAACATTATTTCTATAGAAATAAGCATTAATATTATATTTTTTCTATTTAAAACGAAACCTAAAATTCCGATTAAAAAAAGTACTAAGGTTAAATTCATTGTATTTTTTTTTTATTTAATTATCGTTGTTTACTGAGTATTAACTCTTCTCTTATTCAAGATTTGAACTTGAATTTTAATACTAGAAGTATTTTGCTCTACCGTTGAGCTAATAAAAGTTTTATATTTTTTTTAATTAAATATAATATAAATGTATAAAGAGGTTATATTAACAAATAAACCTCTTTATTTTAGAAAAGCAATATTTATGATAAGATAAAAAAATAACTAAAAAAGCAAAGTCAATCATCATTCTATAGTTCAGACATCGTCTTCACCCCCAATACCGAAATCTTCTTCATAATCTTCATCATCATCGTAATCTTCAGGATCCAAATCTTCATCGGATTCTTCATCCGAATCCGATACTCCTTCTTCTTCTTGGTATTCATGTTTATCTCCTTCTGGGTTTTTTATGTAAATAAAATTTGGAAGAAAGTTAAGACAAATAAAAAGAAGAAAAGAAAAATTTCGAAGAAAGTTAAGACTAAAAAGAAGAAAAGAAAAATTTCGAAGAAAGTTAAGACAAATAAAAAGAAGAAAAGAAAAATTTCGAAGATAAAATTGCCTAATTACAATATAAAAAATTAAGGATGCCATCATAAGAGCGAATAATCCTGTGGCTTCTGCAAAAGCAAAACCTAAGATAGCATAAGAAAATAATTGACCTCTTAATGAGGGATTTCTAGCTACACCTAATATTAGTGCACCAAAAACTACACCAATACCCACACCTGCTCCAATAAGACCTGTAGTTGCTATACCTGTACCTATAATTCTTGCTGTTTCTTGTATTATTTAAGTTTTATATATTGAAAAGGTATTCAGAAAATCTGCATAATTTTAAATTGCTATTAAATAATATTATAGTTATAATATCAGATTAAGCATTTATTGTGGATAATTATATTAATAATTGTATTTTTAATGCTTTTAATTAATATTAATAATTATATTAATAATTGTATTTTTAATGCTTTTAATTAAAAATATTAATTAAAAACTTTTTTTTTTCATGAAAACATAATCAATTATGATAATGATTGATTAGATACTATTACTATCTAAATAATAAATAATGCTTAATATTTAAATTAAATATTAAGCATTATCCAATTTACAAAAGTTATTTTAAGAATTACGATAATTGTTTATTACAACACTAAAAAAAGACAATATTAATAAAAGTAATATACTTATATATTCTAAATTAAAAAATATAGAATGTCATAATAAGTACGAATAACCCTAAACATTAAAATAAAAACCTATAACTAAACAATAAAATTAAATTCAAAATTAGTTGAACTATTACCTAAAAACTTTACTCATTAATAATATAATTGTTAATAGCATCCAAAAAAACCTAAAACTATTGATTCTAATAAAGGTAAAGTAATTATATGTATTTTTACATCTTATCAATATTAAAAATGCAATAGCCAATAGCATTATTTCTATAGAAAAAAGCATTAATATTATATTTTTTATAATTAAAACGAAACCTAAAATTCCGGTAAAAAAGTATTAAGGTTAAATTCCTTATTTTTTTTTCCGTAATTTACTGAGTATTAACTCTTCTCTTATTCAAGGCTTGAACTTGAATTTTAATACTAGAAGTATTTTGCTCTACCGTTGAACTAATAAAAGTTATATATTTTTTAATTAATTAAAAAATATATAATGTCATCTAAGGTGCGAATAATCCTACATTTTTTATAAAAACAAAACCTATGATAACAAAACTAAACATAAACTTAAACAATTACAGTTGAACTATTACCTGAAAAGCTTTAGGTATTAATAAATATAGCTAAATATATTAAAATATTTAGCGACAATTTGTTAATTCTTTTCTAACAGGAGATGAATTTCATCATGCATTTGGTTGTCTATTAGGGTGGTTATGACGCATGAATTCTTCGAAAAACCTACGGGCATTAGGATCAAATCTTGGGTTTCAACCTACGGTGGGTTTACCGTGGTTAGCAGCGTCCCTTCCCATTTGAAAAGCCAATTCTCTAGCGTATGGCTGAGAAGTAGCATAGGGTAAATTATTCGCAGGATTAATATAACCTCTTATACCTATGTTTGCAGGGTCCGGAATTACATAGGTAGCAGGCGCAGGAGCAGGAGCAGGCTCCTGCGCAGGCGCAGGTGTAGGCTCAGGCGTAGGAGCGGGTGGCGGTGTAGGTGTGTTTAACAAGTCCTGCACATCCATAGCTAAGGGCTTTTCAAGTAAAGAAGTAAAGAAGAATTTTAAAGAACTTTTAAAGCAACTACCCTCGAATAGAAGAAATATTGTTAAGTATGGTGTTTCTAAACCCTTAATTTCTATTTCAAAATAACTAAGACCAAGAAGCACAAAATACCCAAATATACTAGTTATAAACCCAGACAAAAATATAGCGCTTATTTTCGGATATTTATTTAGTACCCTATATGTTTTATGCTTTAAACATTTAATCAATTTAATGATAAATTTTAAGTGATGGAAAAAGAAAATGAGGTGCTTGTTTTTTAAATATTTAATCATTTAAAAAGTAAATTATAAGAAAGATAATAATAATATTATTATAAGTTTAAGTTTATTATATTATTATTGACATACTTTTAGTATATATTATATAGAACATGAAGCATATTTAAACATAGAAACAAAAAATTTATTTTTTATTTAAATGTATAAAATATTTATATTGTTTATTTATATAAATAGCTATAATTAAGGAATAGGTGATTTGAACACCTAACCTGCCGTGTGTAAAACGGTCGCTCTACCTTTGAGCTAATTCCTTTTTTTTTATAATAATTAGGTTTAAATAT
>Ga0247761_1000012_pt1 | contig 32525 bp, 20 predicted proteins | sample UWRJL111311C4_FD_179915 | JGI IMG/M metagenome (GOLD analysis project Ga0247761, IMG submission 179915) | Plant litter microbial communities from Arlington Agricultural Research Station in Wisconsin, United States - UWRJ-L111-311C-4 | ecosystem: Environmental > Terrestrial > Plant litter >...
TTATAAAAAAAATAGCAAAATAAAAATGTATAAAGATAAGTTATTTAATTAACAAATTTAACCTTATCAATATATATTTTATGCAATGAAAATATCGCAAACTTACAATATTAACTTTGGATACACCCAGGTACTTTTTATGGGATCTGTGCCCCGCATAAACTATCTACTAGCAACTGTTCCACTTTAAAGAAGTGATACTTTCGCATTAATAGAACAAACTTAGTAAAGGTGTTTCAATTTTATCTAATCAATTACCTTATACACTACAACTTGTTAAATTCTATTCAATAACTAGCAACAGTAAAGCTGCATAGGGTCTTCTCGTCTATCTAAAGGTAAACAGTATCTGCACTGCTACTCCAATTTCACTGAGCCAATCATCGAGACAGCTGTTGTATCGTTACATCATTCATGCAAGACCGCATTTAACGGCCAGGGTATTCCGCTACCTTAAGACCCTCATAGCTAAGGCCGCCATTGATCGGGGTATCCTTCAAAACCTAGCTTATACTAGTCAGCTAAGAAAATCCGTTAACCAGCCGACATAGGGCAGACATCACACTCAATACTTTGATTTATCATCTTATGCAAAGTGCTTTGTTTTAATTAAACAGTCGTACAACACTATTCTATGCCTCCTCTTTTTTACCTGATATTAAACAGGAAAAATGGCCCACCTTATCCCTAAGTTACGGAGTGAATTTGCCGAGTTCCTTAATGATTGTTAGCTCAAACGCCTTCGTATTCTCTACTTGCTTACTTGCGATAGTGTTTAGGTACGGTTACGATTATTAATAGTTTTTCTAGAACAATTTTACTTTTCTTTTTTTATGTTTTTCTAATAAATAATTACTCATCATTTAAACCTTTAGGTTTTATAAACTTAGAGTCCGCATAACAAAATACCATAAGCTTAAGGCGAGGGTGTTTAATACTATTTGCCTAATTCAATTTATTAAATTCAATTAAGATTTAGATCACCTCTTTTTCGTTACTCATGTCAGCATTCTCTCTTGGGATATTTATTTTTTAATTACTTATTCTTAATTAAAGAAACAAGTATGAAATTTACCCAACGTTCCGCTATCTTATAATTTTTTAAATAATACTAAATATTATTAAAATTATAAACAAGGTGTCGGTATATTGTTTAGATCCGTTATATTTTCGATGCTTTTAACTGTAATTTATCTAAACCAGTGCTCTGTTACGAGATCTTCAAAAAATGGCCGCTTCTAAGCCTATTTCCTGGTTGTATAAGAAATTAGCTTCCTTAATTTCACTTAACAATAATTTTGGAACCTTAAACTCTTGTTCTGGGCTGTTTCCCTTTAGACATACAACCTTATCGTACTATGTCCGATTATTCAATAAACATCTTTGCCCTTCCGAGAAAGAAACTCACTGATAAAACTTTCACGTCCCCCAATGTATACAAAAAAGAAAAATTTCTTATATTGTCCGAGATCCATTTCTGTACCTACTAAGATATTATTTGAATTACCTACTTATATAGGTTTCGCGGAAAACCAGCTATCCTAGTCAGTTTTGTCTTTCACTAACTTACCACAATTCTTCGGATATCTTTACAACGATAACCCGTTCGGACTTTTATTATCCTGATTATGGTAAGATCACTAGGTTTCGGGTCTAATAATAGATACTAACTTATTTTTTCATAATTGGTTTACCTAAGCACATCTGCTCGCATCTACTATTAACTTACTGACCCATTATGCAAAAGGTACACTTTTATTAAATAATTAATTTTTATTTAAGTTGCTTGTAAAATTACTGTTTCTATAATTTCCCTCACGGTACTAGTTCTCTATCGCTTATATATTATATTTAGACTTAGAGGAAGGGTCCCCTATATTCAAACAGATTTAAAATCCGTTTTACTTATTATCTCTTTACTACGTTCATTCACACTAATAGTAGTATCTCGTTTGATTTATATTCCTAAAGTTAATAAGATATTTCAATTAGCTTCGTTTGTATAATGATTTATCTAAGAAGTGCTTATATTATAATTGTCATTGATTTATTATTTTTTCAGGCATAGCCCTTATTTTTAATGGCAAATATTTTTATAAAAACATATATTTTCTTTAATATATAGCCGTTAATCCGCAATAATTTATTTTTATACTTACCAAAAGTTCAAAAGTTTATGAAAGAATGAAATGATAAAATAGATATCCTATTTTATTTTTCAAAAAAAATTCTATTATAATAGAATATACATCGGGTTATTATGATTCGAACATAACAATTTCTCAACCCAAATGAGACGCCTAACCAGCCTGGCTCTAACCCGTATGATAACTAAGATTTAATTATTTTTAGTTAATTATAATCTATACAGAGAATATCCGATTTGAACGGATGTAGTTTTTTAAATCTAAATAAGTCTCAAGCTTACCGCCTTAAACCACTCAGCCAATTCTCTAAATTTATTAGAAGGACAGCTCTTAATTAATAAGGGCTGTACCTGTATAATAAAAAAGTTATTTTTAACCCCTTTTTTTATTAATAATTAGTTTGTAATTAAAATAAATTTATATTTGTAGGTAATATTTCAAAACTGTATAAAATACAGGGTATAAGTACTATAAAAGCTATAACTATAGGTAACAGTACAGTTCAACAGAATGACATTAATTGATCAAAACGTATTCTAGGAAATGATGCTCTTACTCATATGAAAGTAAATATCATTATACAAGATTTAAACCCTAAACTAAGTCCATATAACAATCCTTCTATTAGAGGATTAGAAAAATAAACTTCATAACTATTATGAGAATACTGTAAGTTAAGAGATTCTAAGTCAAATAGTAATCAATCTAGTGATTCAATAATAATATTAAATAAAGGTAAAAAATTAAGTATATAGCCACCGAGAAATAAAACACTATTCAATATACAAATAAGTACTATACTGGCATATTCAGCTAAAAAGAAAAATACAAAGATAACAGCAGCATGTTCAGTCATAAATCCACTAACTAACTCAGATTCAGCTTCAGCTAAATCAAAAGGTGCTCTATTAGTTTCTGCAACTGATCCTATGAAAAAAATTATAAATACAGGAAATAAAGGTATAATAAATCAAATAGCTCTTTGAGCTTCTATATTTACAGTTAAATTTAAACTACCTGTTAATAATATAACTATTAATATAGCAGAACTTAATATTAATTCATAACTAATTAATTGGGCTGTACTTCTTAACGATCCTAAAAAGGCGTATTTAGAATTAGCAGATCAACCTGCTAATAATATACCATATGTAGATAATGAAGATACAGCTAACATATAAAGTATACCTAAATTAAAATCTGATATAGCTAAACCAGGTCCATAAGGTACCATAGCAAATCCGAGTAATGAAAAAATTAAAGTTATTATAGGACCTAGAAAAAACAACACTAAATTGGCCTGTGTAGGAGATACATACTCTTTTAGTAATAATTTAAGAGCATCAGCAAACGCTTGTAATAATCCTCAATATCCCACAATATTTGGACCCAATCTTCTTTGCATACTACCCATTGTCTTTCTTTCCGCTATAGTAACATAAGCTACACAAAGTAAAACAGGAACTGTTATAAAAATAACTTCTAAAATAGAAAAGATGGTAGGAGAATATAACATAAAATTAATAGAAATAAAAAATTACACTAAAATAAAATAAAAAAATATAGTTATATTTAATTTTTTATTAGAAATAATCAATTTAATTATATACATATCTTTAATAATTTAATATTATTATTTAAACTATTTATAAGATTAATGTAATATATATTACAAAATATAAAAAACTGTCAAATGCAGTTTACGGTTCCGCCCTATAAAAAGTATATATGGGGCTGTTATTAAAAACATAAAAATTAAGATTATATTATATGTTTTTAATTTCAGCAGGGTTAGAAAAAGGTCAAAATAGAAAAAGATCTGTGGCTAAAATATAAATTTTTTTTATTTAAAGGCTATGTCGAAACCATAAACCTAAATTATAAAATACAAAATTATATTTTGTAAAAAATTAAGATCCTCAATAGTAAATAGATATAAATAAGAATAATCAAACTACATCTACAAAATGTCAATAAAGGATTCCTGCTTCTAATCCAAGATGATGATTTTCAGTTAAGTGATAAGCTAATAAACGTCAGAATCCTACAGCTAAAAAAGCTGTACCAATCATAACATGTAATCCATGGAATCCTGTACCAAAATAAAAACAAGATCCAAATACTCCATCTGAAAGAGTGAAAGAAGAAACTGAATATTCTACTCCTTGACAAATTGTAAATATTACAGCTAATACAATTGTTCAAACTAATCCATATAAAGCTCCACTTCTATTTCCTTGTATTAAAGAATGATGAGCTCAAGTCACTGTTACACCAGATGACAGTAAAATGACTGTATTAAGTAAAGGTAATTCAAAAGGATTAATAGCTTCTATACCCATAGGTGGTCATTGAGAACCTAATTCTATAGTAGGAGATAAAGCACTATGAAAAAATGTTCAAAAAATAGCTAAAAAAAAAAGAGCTTCAGATACTATGAATAAAGCTACACCCATATTTAACCCTTTTTGAACAGCTAAAGTATGGTTACCTAAATAAGTACCTTCTGATATTATATCTCTAAATCAAAATGACATAGATGAAATTAGTGTAGCTAAAGCTAAAAATACGAACATATATGCATTAGAAAACCCATGCATAGTTAAAACACCTGTAGTAGTTAAAGTTAATAAGCTAATACAAGTATAAATTGGTCAAGGAGAGGGAGAAACTAAATGAAAAGGATGGGCCTGAAACATACTTCTAGTTGTAGACAACATCAAATAATTTATTAAAAATACATGTAAATATAAATACCTTTTTTTATGTTGGGCTGTGCCCAAAATGTATTTTTCTCATAATAATACTATATAATTCATTAAAAATAAAATAATTATAAAATTACTTTCGATTTTTTTCGTTTAATTGATTCATTAATTTAATGGCAGTTTATTTTAGTAATCTGCACATTGTTTTTCATTTTAGCTTCATAATCTAAATTTTAATATTAAGGAGAAGTGGGACGATCCGAAGTAAAACTATAATAATATTTATGATTAGAAAAGCTATTAGGAATAGAAAAAGTAGGCTTAGAAATAGAAGAAACCTGAAGAGATGCCGAAGAATTCTAAACAGAAGAATTAATTTCTCTATAAATAGAAGAAAGAGAAGCAATAGACTTGCCTTTATCTTTTGAACCAGGATTATTTTTATCGCTCGGATATTTATCCATACAATTGATATCAAGTTTGGCTATTTTATTTATATTAGGTTTGATTATATTATTAATAGTGTCATAGATTGATATATATTGAAATATAACTGAAAAAATGGCTCACGCATTAAAATATATTAAGGATACCCATTCAAGCCAATTTTTAGCAATATTAATATTAAAAATAGAATTAACCAACAAACGTGTGAGAAATCCTATTAGATATAAAGTAAATTATTTTTTCAGTCTACTAATAAGTTATTTCATATCAATGGTAACAGACTGAAGAGGAAGATTTGTAAATGCATGCGGTTTCGGAGGACTATTAAGACACCATTCTAAACTAGTGTAAGCTCTATTTAGTAAAACTTGTAATATATCCGTAAAAAATTGAGGAGTTAATCAAGGATTTCTTGATGCTTTTTTACCATATACTAATTGATCAAATAAAATTTTTAAAAATAATCATGTAGCTATAACGGATATTATAGATCCAAAACTACTTATTAAATTTCATCCTGCATATGCATCAGGATAATCACTAATTCTTCTAGGCATTCCCTGTAAACCTAAGAAATGTTGAGGGAAGAATGTTACATTAACTCCAATAAATAAAATTCAGAAATGAACTTTACCTAATAATACATTATACTCCAATCCTAATATTTTAGGTATTCAGAAATATCATGCACTAAATAAAGCAAAAACTGCTCCTAAACTTAGCACATAATGGAAATGAGCAACAACGTAATATGTATCATGGAATGCAATATCAAGTGATGCATTAGCTAATACAACTCCACTTAACCCTCCTACAGTAAACATGAAAACAAAACCTAAAGCAAATAACATAGATGGAGATAATTGTAATGAACCTCCATAACAAGTAGCTAATCAAGAAAAAATTTTAATTCCTGTAGGTACTGCAATTATCATTGTAGCTGCAGTAAAATAAGCTCTTGTATCTACATCTAAACCTACAACATACATGTGGTGACTTCAAACCACAAATCCTAATACACCAATTGACATCATAGCGTATACCATTCCTAAATAACCAAACACAAATTTGTTTGAATAGGCTGAAATTGTAGTACTTACAATACCAAAACCAGGTATAATTAAGATATAGACTTCTGGATGACCAAAAAATCAAAATAAATGTTGGTATAATATAGGATCACCACCTCCAGCGGCTTCAAAGAAAGAAGTATTGAAATTTCTATCTGTTAATACCATAGTAATAGCACCTGCAAGAACAGGTAAAGATAATAACAGTAGAACAGCAGTAACTATAACTGCTCATCCAAATAATGCTAATTTATGTAGTCTTATTCCAGGACTTCTCATATTTAGTATAGTTGTTATAAAATTTACTGCACCTAATAAACTACTTATACCAGATAAATGTAAACCAAATATAGCTAAATCTACACTTGGTCCACTATGACTTTGAATACCCGATAATGGAGGATAAAGTGTTCAACCAGTACCTGCTCCATTTTCTATACCACTAGCAAATAAAAATAAAAGTAAACTAGGAGGTAATAATCAAAAAGATATATTATTCAATCTAGGGAATGCCATATCAGGGCCACCCACCATTAAAGGTAATAAAAAGTTTCCAAAACCTCCTATTAAAGCTGGCATCACCATGAAAAAAATCATAATGATAGCATGAGCAGTTATTATACTGTTATATAATTGATTATCAGCTATATACTGTACACCAGGTCCAGATAATTCCAATCTTATTAAAACTGAGTAAGCTGTTCCTACTAACCCTGAAAATAAAGCAAACATTAAATATAATGTACCTATATCTTTAGCGTTACAAGATCAAAATCACCGTTCAGTTCAAAGGGAAACTCCCGAATTTTTTTGTATCATTTGTGTGTTTATTATAAAACTTGGGTTATTATCATTCATATTAGATGATATATTGTTATTAGATGTTGAAGATAAAGGACTAATAGTATGCACAAATAGATATAATTCAATTACTACATAAGGTATGTTTTCTAAATATCAACTTGAAATAAATAAGTTTTTTTAATAATAAATAATTATAATTAATTATTCACCATTATTTGATCATTATGTTATTTATAAAGAAAGAACTTTATAAATATATTTAATTTGTAAAACAAAAGACTGTAAAATCTTTTATTCCATATTAACAAATTAAAACCATAAGTGCAATACATATATATATATTTTATTTATTTTTTTATTTTTTTTATTAATAAATGATTTTTTTTTGTCAACTAATTAATTATATTATTATTTATTTAATCATGTTTTTTTTTGTTATGTCTTAGGCTTTATCTTAAAAACTACTTATTCATGTTTTTAATCCAAATGATCCATTACGCGTTTTAGAATTAACGTTCGTATATTGAATATTTGATTTCATATATCCTTTTACTAAATTAGAAGATAAACCTTTATAAGAAGAGTTTATATTTTTTAAACTTCCTTTATATTTAATTTTAAATAATGATCTAGAAGCCGTTAAACGTTTTGTTAATCTACCTGATGCTTCTATTCTTATACCACTAATTTTTTTTAAACTAATAGAATTTAAAATAGATTTTATTTGTTTATTAGACGAACTAAAATGTATTTTTAATGTCTTATATTTATCTAAATTTAATTGTTTTTCATTATTTAATGTTAAAAGTTGGTGTATAGTAGGTATTTTAATTAATTTTAACACTCTTTTTAAAACCCTTAAAATTCTGTTTTTTCTATTCCTTAATTTAATAGCCATGGATTCCGAGAGAATATCACTACTCAAATGCATATATTTTAAATTTACAATGTTAAATTCAATTTTTTTTTTATATACGTTATACATGATATTCTTTAAACCTAGTAAAAATCAATTTTTGTATTTATAATTATGAATAGAAATCATCTGTACATAATATATATATAAGGGTAAAAATAAATCTAATTTTTTTTTCAATAAAACGTTTGATTGAGAAATTAGGATATTTTTTTCTTCATTTAAAATATTTTCTGACCCTATTATTTTAGGAGTAAAACTTCTTGAAAATATTAATGAATTAATAAATGATCTTGAAGAGCTTTGCTTTACAATAAAATTATCATTTTCTTTTACAGTAGTTTTTTCATTATCTGCTAAAGTAGAATTATTGATTAATTTTAATTTTCTAACAAATATTTTAGAATTAATTTTTAAATTTATCATTTTTCATGGAGATAGTATAATTTTTTTTAAAAGTACAAATCTACGTAATTTATATAATAATTTAAGACCGTAAAAAGAAAAAATAGTATTTTTGCTATTAATTAAATAAAATAAAAAATTATATTTATTTAAATTTGATTTAATCACTTTATAATTAATAAGAGCTGTATTTACATAAATATTCTTAAATCTTCTTAATTTTTTATATAAGCTGTCTAATATAATATTTTTAAAAAAAAAGTTTATTTTACTGTTTTCATGAATTTTATTAAATTCATTATTATAATTAAAATCTAACATATTTTTAACATTATCTGTCTTTATTTGATAATTTTTGATTCCCTTTTCATTTTTGAAACTATCTAACATTTTATGTTTATTACTTACATTAATAAAATTTAAAAACTTAAAAGGTTTTAAATAATAAAATTTGGATCTAATAAAAGAATTTATGTTAAAATTAAAGTTTTTTATGTGTATATTATTGAAATAATTAGTATTGATAATTCTAAATTTATTTTTATATAAAAATTTTTGTCCTGTAAATCTATATTTATAGTTAAATAGTATATTTTTTATTTTATCTAATTTAAATTTATAAAAATTTAAATAAGTTTTTATTATATTACTATATGACGATTTACTAATATAAAATCCTTTACTTTGTAAAGTTATTTCTTTATTATCATTAATAAGGCTGTTAATTTTAAATGAATTTAAAGTTTTTAAATTTAATACCGGTAACATTAATTTTATAATTTTTGATATTCTTTGGTTAGTGGCTATATTTTTCAATAATTGAAAAATATATAATTTTTTGATTTTTTTTTTAGTTTTAGCTTCATAAACTTTAGCTTTAGCTATAGATTTAGCTATTTTAATAGTTTTCACTAAAGCCTTATGTAATTTTCTTATTATATTTTTATCTTGACTTCTAGCTTTAGCTCTTCTAATAGATTTCATTAAAGATTTTATGGAGTTTTTACTATTTTCATCGATTGAAACCAAACTATTGAAAGGGTCTAAAATATTAATAATAGTTTTTGAAAAAATAAATTTTCTTGAAATATTAACTATACCTGAAAAAAAAGATTTTTTTAACACAGATATATTTTTATTTATTAATATTCTATTTCTTAAAATAGTTAAACCGTTACAAAATAAAGTTCTGTTATAAGTATAAAGAGTAATAATAACTTTATTATTAGTATGTTTCATTTCTGCTCTACTTAAGAATATTCTATTCGCTGATAATCTTTTAGCTTTTATACGCATATTTCTTGGTTTTATTTTATATTTTTCAAAAGAAGATGTTAAATGAAAGTAACTTTTAAATAGTTTATTAATTATTTTATCTGTAATAGGTAATGATTTAATATAATTTTTATTATATTGATAAATAGTATTAAATCATTCTTTATTTGTAGGTGGATAATGTTTGATCTGAGTCAAATCATTTAATTTAGATAAAGAGTTTTTATCTAAATTTAAAGCGTTTGTGTAATTTGTTTTTTTTTCGTTATGTGATAAATTATTCATATATGTAATTAGTTTTATAAATTATGTTATTTAAACATTAAATTATAATCTTTATAAGTAATAAAAGGAAATAATTAAAGTTTTCTTTCATACCTAAAAGGAAAACCCTTTAGAGATATGAAGGAATTGAACCTTTATTGTTTGATCTGCAATCAAATTGCAGAACCATCTGCAACATATCCCTAAATTCTTATCCAGGATTCGAACTTGGGTCCAGATATTAGAAGTATCTTGCTCTACCATTAAGCTAATAAGAATTTATTAGTTTACAATAAATAAAAACAACCAAAGCTGTGCTTAAAAGAAAGCTGATATAGCCAGGAGAGAAATTTGAATTCTCATTCTTAATGCATGAAATTAATGTTCTAACCAATTGAACTATCCTGGCCAATTAAATAATAATTTATATTAAAATAAAGGCTGTACCTATAAAAACAAAAACATTTTCTTGCACACTAACTAAGATTAAAAGGGAGGATACCCTGATTTGAACAGGGAACTTACTGTTCCACATACAGTTGCTCTACCGATTGAGCTATATCCACCTTTAAATGATAATAAGTTTATACTATTACTCTTATTATGTTGGAGTGATTCGAACACTCAATAGTAAATACCAAAAATTTATGACTTACCGATTAGTCGACAACATAGTTATTATTATGGGTAACAAGACTTGAACTTGTATGGTTATTACCACCCCGTCCTAAGCGGGACCTGACTACCAATTCCAGCATACCCATTATTTTTTAGGGTCAACCCTTATTTTAGGTACAGCCCTTGTTTTAATTGCTCAAGATAAGATTTGAACTTATAACCTAAACATCTTCAGAGTTCCGCTCTACCAATTGAGCTTCTTGAGCTTTGATACACATAATGAGAAAAAATTATTTAATTACTAAAAAAGTACTTAATTTAATTTTTAGTTTGAATAGACATGGAGAAATCAGGACTCGATCCTAAATTAACGATATGCAAAATCGCAGTTTTACCAATTAAACTATATCCCCTTTATTATTCAATCATAATCATCATAACTAACCCTACTGGGATTTGAACCCAGGATTGAAACATTGAAAAAGTTTTGTCCTAACCACTAGACTATAGGGTCTATATTTTAATTCTATTTGTTTAAATATTAGTTTAAGCGCAGCCCTTATTTTATTTTATCCGAAAAACGACTTGAACGTTTACGATATTACATCAATAAATCTTAAGATTATCCTGTCTACCAATTCCAGCACTCGGATTAATGGAAAATAAATTACACAAACGCTTTAAATTATACAATTATTATAAAATTATTATATAAGGCCAGAATGGATTGAACACTCATCTGAGCTGTCATGAGCAGCTTGCTTTACCAATTAAGCTATAACCTTATTAGTGCGGACAAAGGACTTGAACCCTTATATACTGGGCATGAGCCAGTTATGTTACTATTACATCAATCCGCATTATAAATTGTTTTAGGCGTAGCCCTTAATTTATTATCTATTTTTTAATAAATAAACCCAGTGCAAGTATCGCACTTACTTCTACCGATTACAAAACGGTTGCATTACTTTTATGCTAACCAGGCTAAGTACAACCAATACACAGCTAAAAAATAATAAGGGCTGTAGCCAAAATAAAAAATTATACGATTTAGTGCGTAAAGATAAAAAAGTAAATTTATTACTGAACGTTAAATATAGTTTTATTATTATATTTAGTTTGTAATGAAATAACTTATTTTTTTTAAGAACTATAGGATTCGAACCCATATAACAATGCTTAAAAGGCATATGCTTTACCATTAAGCTAAGCTCTCTTTTTCGTAAAATCAAGTAGCTGTGTACAACTAATATTTTTTTACAGAGACTGATTCTACTATAAAGATTTCAAAAAACTGCTGCAATTGCACTAACAAACCTAGAATTAAACACTTTTTCATAGGAATTATTAATTAAGGGCTGCGCCTAAATTAATATTTATCACAAATTACTATTTATCACAAATTACTATGATTTGAACATAGAATACGCTCTAAGGTCTTGCACGAAATAGATACTTAAACTAATAATGTTAACTTATTAAAAATTTATCTATAAAGAAAAAAAGTTGTAGGGTGCCTAAAAATATTTTTAGATACCTATTATATTTTTGTCATTTTACAAAATATTTTACAAGGTTTATATATTTCGCCAAGTAATTAATCCTTAAGAGCGTGTATAGGATTCGAACCTATAACATTGAGTTCGTAGCTCAGTCCTATACCTTTTAGGTAACACGCTTTTTTTTTGTTTATTTGGGTTATTGTTAATTTCAATTATTCCCGTGCAATTTCCACTACACGAACCGTATTTCGACTTAACACTAATCAAAGTCATGCATACGAAAATTGTTTATCAACAAATATAAATCTAATTATTTAAAGTATATGTCAAGACAATCAAACTTATTGCACATACTCCTTTCAGCGCCTGACGAGTGGTTAGTACCTATCTGAGATAAAATTCACCGTGACATTCTTATTCACGATTACTAGTAATTCCTTATTCATATAGTCGAATTTCAGACTACAATCCATATTCTCTCCTATTTTAAGGATTAGCTTCTATTTGCATTCTTGCATCCTTTTGTGTAGGCATATGTGGCACGTCTGTAGCCCACAATATTAAGACCATGATGACTTGTCTTAGTCCCTATTATCAAAACCATATATAGCGGTGAACTGCTTTATTTAAAAATAAAACAAGGGCTTACGTAAATTTAATGGAGCTAACCATAGTCTCACGACATTAACTGAAGACAGCCGTGCAGCGCTTGTATTAGTAATTTATTACTAATATTCAAATTGTGGTAAGATTCTTCGTGGGTTATCGAATTAAACAACATACTTCACTACTGTTCTCAGAAACGGTCTAATGATTTCAGTTCCTACGTTGCCGTATTACTCTTGAGGTGGAGTGCTTACACTTTCATTTATACACTAAGTATTTATAACCTAGTCTATGACACTCATCATTGTCTGCCTGGACTACTAGGGTATCTAATCCTATTTGTTACCCAAGCCTTCGTCCCTCAACGTCAGTTTTAAGATAGAGGGTTGCTTTCGCCTCTCTCAGTCCCATAAGTATCAAAGAATTTTATCTCTACTCCTATGGTTCCAATATATTCCTCTCCTATAAAACTCAAGTAAAAAAGTACCCTATTTTTATATATGAGGCTATTATTTACCGTCTAGGTACCCTTTATACCTAATAAAGATGACTAACACTTGTCTCCATCGTATTACCGCGACTGCTGGCACGATATTTGGTCAAGACTTAAAAATAGCTAATGTCATAATCATTAACTATTCCGAACTTTATAGAACTAAGTCCTTATACATTCATCCAAGTTGCTGGTTCAGCCGTTAGGCTATTGACCAATATTCCTCACTGCTGTACTATACGTATTGGGGTTTTTTCAGACCCAATGTGGTCGATCAACCTCTCAGTTTCGACTACGAGCTTTTGCTAGTTAAACCATTACTTTAACTACTACATACTCGAGATATAAATAAACATCTTAAAGCGAAATGATAAAGGGTAAAAATACTCCTATGGACTATTTTTACCTCATTTCTTTTTTATTATAAGGAATCTTTTCCTTACTCTAAGGTAGTTAAATTATCATTTACTCACCTGTACACCACTTCATCTTAAAAAGATGACGTACGATTAGCATGTGTCAAGCATTTGGACAGCGTTAAATCAGAGCCATCATCAAACTCAAATTAAATAAATTGCGATTAAAAATCAGTGAATTATTTACTAATATTTAATTAAGGCACTGCCTTAATCCATTTTAATTGATCTATGCATACATATGTATATACATTTAATAAGCTATAAACCCATTTATAATTTCATTTTTCAATATCATAATATGATAATTTCATTTTTTTTTTTACTTCATAACATAGTATTAAACAATATAAATGTATAGGTAATAATTAAATTACCCTTTTTTTTTATTAAATTATTGCTCTCTTAATCAAGTTAAATATTTTTCTAAAGATACAGATTGTATAACAATAGGCATTGAACTATGTAAAATACCACATAATTCAGAACATTGTCCATAAAATGTACCTAATCTATTAGCAAGAACAGAAAATTGATTTAATCTACCAGGATAAGCATCACATTTTATAGCTAACGATGGACATGCAAATGAATGAATTACATCTGCAGCAGTTACAATGAATCTTACATGAGTAATTTCTGGTATTAATACTCTATTATCCACTTCTAACATTCTTAATGTACCTTCTTCTAAATCTGATTCAGGTACAATATAAGAATCAAATTCTACAAATTCATCATCTGAATTTATAAATTCTGGATATTGGTAACTTCAATATCATTGATGACCTTCAGCTAAAAGAGTTAAGTACGGATCTGTTACTTCATCCATTAAATATAAAAGTTTAAAAGATGGAAATGCTATTAAAACTAAAATTATAGCAGGAGAAATAGTTCAAATTAATTCTATTAATGTACCGTGATTTAAATATTTGTTACTTATAGGTGATTTACTGCTTACATAATTTCTTACTACTGTAAGTAAAATTCATCCTACACCAAATAGTGTTATAACTAAATAAAACATTATATTATTGTGTAGTTCAACTAAAGCTTCCATTTGGGGACTTGCACTATCTTGAAAGTATAACCCTCATGCCATAGGAGCATCACAATAATTTTTAGCTATAAAATAAATAGGATTTCAAAAGATCATTTATTTTATTTTAGACTTTTATCTATAAAAGGTTTGTAAAGTAAAACTTATTCATTAATGATAATTTTTTTTTAATAAGTTGTATAAAAGATTTAAGAGGAAAAAATAAATAACTACATTTTTTTTATTAATTAGGATTGTATCTGTGCTTTTAATTAATAAAAAACCAGATTTAAGTTACAAAGTTTAATGTAATTCTAATCCATCTTTAATGTAGCTACAAGATAAAACAACGAATACTTGTGCTTGAATAAAGGCTATACCTAATTCTAATCCACAAAATGCTATAATAAATATTAATGGTAATAAACCTAAGAAGAAAAATATAACGCTAGAGGCCATTATATTAAATGTAAATCCACTTAGTATATTAAGTAACATATGTCCAGAAAGTATGTTAGCAGCTAATCTTAGCCCTAAAGATACATTTCTAGCTAAATATGATATAAATTCAATTATAACTAATAAAGGTAAAAGACCTAAAGGACAACCTGCAGGTACAAATAGAGAAAAGAATTTTAATCCATGTTTTTGAAAACTTAATATTGTTGCTCCAAGCACAATAGTAAAACTAAATGAAAATGTTAATATGAAATGACTTGTTGAAGCAAAACTATATGGTATCATACCTAATAAATTATTTATTAATATAAATATGAATAAAACATACATAAAAGGGAAGTAAACCTGTCCATTTTTAGAATTTATTTGATTTACAACTATACTATAGACAGTAAAGTAAATTGTTTCTTTAGCTATAGATCAATTATTACTTACTAATGTATTATAATTTGTAGCTAATAAAGTTAATGTAAATGATAAGAATCCAGCAATACACAAATATAAAGCTATATTTGTAAAAGATAAACTTAAATTACCTAAAACAGGTAAGTTTAAACTTAAAAGATTTCTTATTTCAAATTGATCAAGAGGAGAAGTAAAATTAGTAATAAAAATTAAATTATTAATAATAAAAAATAGGAGTAGTAAATTTTAACAGATATAAATTATAGATAAACTTTTTCTTTTTTTTTATTAAAGAATGTGATTGAATTAGATAAACAAATAACTAGTTAAATTATCAATAAATTATTTATGGATAACTTATAAATTATTTATGATCTTTTTCCTAATGAGGATGTAGTAACAGGGATATGAAGCTTTTTTAATAATTCACCTTTCTCCTTTATGGATTCAGATACATTATTATTAGATTGAACAAGCTGTTCTTGGATATCATTCATCTCATGATTATATTCCTCAGAAGTTAGTAATCCTTTTTGGAATTTTTTAATTAATTCTTCTTTGAATTCATTAAGATTATTAACATCTCCCTGTCAATAATCTATAGTCTCATTTATCTTTACTAAAGCATCTTGAGAAGAATCCATAGCATATATAGTTGAAGTTAATATTTCCAAGTTAAAGATAAAATCTAGTATGAATAAAACTATAATAAAAACGAAAATAAGAAAATGACTAATTATATAATTAGATGTTTTTGAAGAATATTGCATAATACAAATAAAAAATTATACTCAAAAAGTACTTTTAATAGTGTGGTGTTAAACAAAAATATCTTATAACCGAATAATTTTTTAATCTTAACTAACAAAGAAAATTTTCTTGGTTAAAATTAAAAAATCTTTTACTAATAAGATAATTTTTTTTGTTTAATTGTAATTACGATAGTTCCTACCATTGCTAATAATAATATAATAGACGTTATCATTAATCAAATAGAGTAACTAGTATACATTATATTACCTATACTAGTTATATGTGAATTTTCTGCTAGATTACCATCTCACAATGAAGAAGTTACGTACATACTGTTTTCATTAACAACATTTTCGGATAAATCCGAAAAGGTTTTTTCTACAAATAAAGCTATATCATTTATAAATTCATATACTACATTATTTTGAGGTAATATTGGATATATAGTTTGATTAAATGTAATACCCACTATAATAGCCAAAGGTATACTATTACTAGTGTAACTTAATAATTCAGATACTCTTACATTTATAAGCATAAGAATAAAAAGAAATAATATAGACACAGCTCCAACATAGACTAATAAATAAGACAATCCTATAAAACTTAATCCTATTAATATTAAATAACAAGATAAAGCTAAAAATAACCCAATAAGAAATAAAACGGAAACTATAGGATTTTTACTTACAATAACTAATATACTAGTTATTATGGACGAAAGAGCAATAATGTTTATTATATTATCTCAAAATCCATTAGTGAACGTTTCAACTAAGGTAAATAGATTGTACATTTTATATAAATAAAAAATTATACTCAAAAAGTACTTTTAATAGTGTGGTGTTAAACAAAAATATCTTATAACCAAATAATTTTTTAATCTTAACCAAGAAAATTTCTAAGGCAATCGCCTTACAATTAATAATCGAAAATAGTAATGAAATTTGATAAAAAGTAATAAAAGCTATAGTATTAAGAATAATTAGAGTGTCTATAGTTTAATATTATTAATTAAATGTGTACAAGATTTTAACTTGTAATTTTCTTAAAAAAATTTAAGGCAAAGGCTTATATTTTTATAAGATTACTAATACTGTTTAGTTATATCACATTATATAGGAGGAAAAGGACTCGAACCTTCGATAGCATTTGCTATTGAGTTTACAGCTCAACCCGTCATACCAACAAACGGTACCCTCCTTAAAAAGAAAAATACTAATTTAGGCACAGTTTTTAAAAACCAAGTCTTGTTATTTTTTTTAGGTATATTTGTAAAAAAAAATTAATAAGTAATAAACGCAATTAAACTGATTCCTTCAAGGTTTGAACTTGAATAACATTCTTATCAAAAATGCACTTTACCAATTAAGTTAAAGAACCTATAGAATTAATATCAAAAGTTTAACTAATTAAATACTGCGCCTTAATTTAGGTACAGTCCAAAAAAGAATTTTATATCAAGAGCACTCAGACTTGAACTGAAAATTTGAAGTTTGAAGCTTCCTATTTTACCAATTAAACTATACTCTTATTACACAGTAAAATAATATTTACCTGTTAACTTTAAAATTATAACTTTCTATACGGAAAAGAGATGATTCGAACATCCAAGTGTAAAAACACAATATTTAGCAAATATCTTGCCTTACCCATAGCGACTTTTCCTAAAATAAACGAGCTAGACCGGCTTCGACCCGGCATCTTTTTCCTCGACAAGGAAAAACTTTACCAATTAAGCTACTAACTCTTTTTTACGGCTAATCGAATTCGAATCGATACACTTCGTTTGGAAGACGAACGGTCTACCGTTAACCTATAGCCGTTTTACTTTTTTTAAAGAATTAGTAAATCTCTTAGTAGTAGATATTTTAATGTTAAGAAATTTACTATTAAAGTATTTACCTTTAATAAATACCGTAATAAAAAATATATCGTTGAAATATACAGAAATAAAATATTTACCATTACTAATATAGGTAAAACGATGAACTATATTAGTATTATTAAAACTTATTGTACGGCTATGCCTGAACTAAATTTGTATTAATACAAATAATATCATGAAGATATAAACTACAATGTATTGTAATAAACATTTTTAAGGCTTCGCCTTAAAAGATAGACTGTTTAGCCCTTAAGATGAATCGAACATCTATCAAAATATTAACAGTATTTCGCTCTACCGTTGAGCTATAAAGGCTATTAATTATTTTGTAAGGAATAGGTGATTCGAACACCCAACCTACCGCGTGTAAAGCGGTTGCTCTACCAATTAAGCTAATTCCCTTTTTTTTTATTTAATTTTTATTTTAGGTGTATTTACTTTTTAACTTTTTTATTTAACAGCTGTGCCTGTAATAGAAAAATTAAAAAGAGTGAAAATTAATAATAAAGTAAAATTAAGCTAGAATAAGACTTAGTTTACTATATCATAATTTCTATATAATCCGTATAATAACCAGCAAAAGAGGAAAATATAATCAATATGTAATACAGAAAAGGAAATTGATTATTACTAGGATCACCACTAGAACCACCAGAAAAAGCTGAAGGACCTAAAAAACCACCAGATGACGGACCACCAGATGACGGAGCACCAGATGATGGACCTGCTGAAGAATCAAAAGGAGGATTACCGGAAGAATTATTATTACTGTCATCTTCCTTGTAACCTTTACTAACGTCGAAATCGGGATTTTCAGCTAATCAATCTCTTTGTACCTGGTCCATAGCACGTGAGTACCCAGGAAAATTGTACTCCAGATTAGCCGTTGGAGCACTTTCACAAAGTCTTTTAGCCTTTTTGTGATCTATATAACTAAGAATAGGACTCCTTTCAATTCGATTAGATAATTCTTCAGCTTGGCTTTCTTGTGCATAAATTTTATTCATAGAAACATCCTTCTGATTTTGGTTAGCATAATCTTCTTTATCGTATGTACCATTTTGCACATTAGCGAGAATATCTCTCTTAGTTCCAAGAAAAGACAATACATCGTATCTAATTCTTCAATTAGCACTACGATCTTGATGATCCTCTCTACCTAAACGTCTAACAGTAGTAGAAAAAGGTCTAATACTTTGTGAATTTTCTATACCACGCGCAGCGTGGAAATTAATATTTTTTAACAAAATACGTTTTTTTGAAATAATCATTTAATTTATTTTTTTGCTTTTATTAAACTTAACTTAATTTATTTTATTTTTTAATTTATTTTCTATAAAAGGGAAAATTTTCTTAATTTAACGAGAAAATTTTATTTTATTTCTCTTTTAGTTAATTGAGCATAGTTATTAGTAGCTAAATCTATTAAACTGTTTTCTAATAAACTAATTACAGGAACTATTATTAAGAAATGAGAAAAATAAAGAACTGTACTTATTTGTCCAAATTCTATAAATGGTGATTCTACATGTTTAGCTCCTAATTGCATTAATATTAAAAAATTAGCTACAAATATAAAGAAAGCTATTTTACTTAAAGGTCTAAATTGTATTCCTCTGTTTCTACCTAGATCTGTAAATGGCATAACTAATAAGATTAAAAGTGCAGCAAACATAGCTATAACACCTAAAAGTTTGTTAGGTATAGATCTTAATATAGCATAAAAAGGCAGAAGATATCATTCAGGTACTATAGCAGGAGGTGTTTGCATAGGATTAGCCATTACATAGTTTTCACTATCTCCTAATACATTAGGCATGAAGAAAACAAATAAAGATAAAACTAACATAAATACAAAAATAGTAATTAAATCTTTAAATATAAAATAAGGAGCAAAAGGTAATCTATCATAATTTCCAGAAACACCTAATGGATTACTTGATCCACCAGTTTCATGGAATGCAATTAAATGCATTATTACTAATGCAGCTAAAACAAAAGGCATTACATAATGTAATGCAAAAAATCTATTTAAAGTTGCATTATTCACAGAAAAACCTCCTCAGATAAATTGGACGATATCTTGTCCAATTCATGGTATTGCACTCATTAAATTAGTAATAACTGTTGCACCTCATAAGGACATTTGACCATAAGGTAAAACATAACCTAAAAAACCAGTAAGAATCATGACTATAAGCATTACTACACCAATAGTAAATGCTAAAGTTCTTGGAGCTTTATAAGAACCATAATATAAATTTCTTCCTATATGTAAATACACTAAGAAAAAGAAAGCCGACGCAGTATTAGCGTGTAAATAACGAAGTAATCATCCATTATTTACATCTCTCATAATATGTTCAACGGAATTAAAGGCTTCTGCTATACTCGGATTGTAATGCATAGCTAATGTTACACCTGTAGCTATTTGAATAATTAAACATAGGCCAAGTAAAGATCCGAAATTTCACATATAACTAATATTGGAAGGTTGTGGTGAATCTACTACGTAGGAATTAACCATTTTTAATAAAGGGTGACTTTTTAAAATTCTCATAATTTTTATTTTATTTTATTTTTATTTATCTTAACTTGATTTTTTTTTTAATTTATTTTATATAAAGGGGAAAATTTTAACGCTTTGACAAACCATAAAAAAATATTTACTTTTGTTTAATTTTTATCTCTTGATAAAACAGCTGGAGCAATTTGATTAAAGATATCAGTTGTACCATTTCTAGATACTTCGTAAAGTTGTAGCCAATTACTTGTATTACTATCAAAAATACCTTGAACCATAGAATCGTTAATACCACGGATTCAGAGCGTACGAGTTAATGAGTGTATATCTTGATTAAGACGGTCCATTTCAATAACTTGTGTTCTAAACAAATCCAATGTCTCTTGATCAGGAAATATTCTTTCTGGACCAATATTAAATGTACTTAAGATTCCATTGGCAATATCAAAAGAATTTTCTCATGATTCTTGAGTTGATAGAATTCTTGTTAGAAGTTCACTATTACTTAGATCACTATATACACTGTATCAGGAACTTTTATTGTCACCATAATTATTATCTTTGTTTTTATCATTATCATCTTCGTCAGAACCATTACTACCTTCACCACTTTTAGTATTTTCATCACCACTTACAGCAGTATTGCTACTGCCTTTATTGTTTGAAGAAGAATCATTTATATCTGATTTATTTCCCTTGTCTGTAGCAGAAGTACAATTTGACTTTACTAGTGGACTAAAACCTTGAATTTTTCCATAGTTAGCTCAATATTGTATTCAATAGTTACAGAAAGAAGTAAATAAATTATTATGTGCACAAAACTTATAAACACCTAGTAAAGTTGGAGACAAGTGAAATGATGTTAATAATTCCTGTTTCATACTTACAGTAAGATTATAACTGATATATTTCTGTATATGAGCTACATCCGGTAATATATTATTTAAATATAAATTACCATAAGTATTAGCTGTATTAACAATGTTTGTTGTGATGTCGGTACAACCTGATAATGATCAATCAACACATGATGATACTATAGTATTTGATAATCCTAAATTTATACACATATAAAGAGGTGGTACTACAGTATTAACCATGCCAATAAATAAATCTGTTATAGACGGTACTATAGCAGTAAAAAATTCAGTACATGAGTCTGTTATGAATGAATCTGACGGTAAATTTGGTGTATTAACTCAATCTGATATTGAATTAAAATCTATGGAATCTACACCAAAAGATAAACCACCTAATAACATAATTCAACTGCTACTACTTCTTAATAGTACGTTATGTTTAGATATACTATTGACTTTAAATAGTTGTTTACTGTCAATTTTCAAGGCCTTTTTTCCAAATTCGAATGTAAATCCTATAGTTAAAATAATAAAAAAAATCAACATTATTATTAAACCATATAATTCATTAGTATAATGAGAAACAGAATAAGGATAAATTAATAAAATTTCTAAATCAAATAATAAAAATAAAAGAGCAAAGATAAAGAAAGATATATTAAATTGAGTTCTATTCTGACCTAGGAAAGAATGAAATCCACATTCAAATGTACTTCTTTTTTCATCATATGGATTATGTGTAGCAAACAGTAAATTAACAGCTAATAATATTATAGATAATATAGGAACAAAAATTATAAAAAAAGTAATACCTGTCATTTAAATGTTAAATAAAATTATAGCTAAAATACTAGATATATTTATAAGTTGAGCGGGATTTAGCATAAATCCTATAATGATTAAAGTTAAACAAGAAGTTATTAAAGTTAAAGAACTTGATAAAACTATATTATCGATACCAAAATTAACAAGATTTTTTTTCAAATTAGATATACTTTCTTGTTTATTATTTTTAATATTACTGTCTTCTAATTCTGAAATATCTAAAGATCTTGTTAATAATTCTTTTTGTAAAGATTTAGAATTAGAGTATATATAACCTGATAGATTTAATTGATTTAATTCTGAATTGATACTTTCTTCTGGTTTATCAAAAAATATTTGTTTTACTATAACTAAATAATAAACTGCACTTATAACACTGGTTAATATAGCTATTAATGCCATAAATATATAACCATTGTCAATAGCAGCAGTTAAAACCATCTGTTTAGCAAAAAATCCAATTAAAGGGGGAATTCCTACAAATGAATATAAAGTTATAGTTAAACTTAATGCTAACATAGGTTTTATAAAGAAATAACCTTTTAATTGACTAATTAACTGTACTGGAGAGTTATTTTTATCTTGTAAATTTTCACCTTTCTTTTTTAAATAGAAGTAGAAAGTATAACCTATACTAATTAATAACATAAATGCATTTAAATTTGTAATAGAATATTGAATAACATAAAAAATAAAAGATTGTATAGATTCTATACTATTAATGCTTAGAGCTAATAATATAAACCCTAAATGAGATATAGTACTGTAAGCAAATAATCTTTTTATTCTGAACTGTGATAATCCCACTATTGTACCTATTATTAATGATAATAAAGAACTAACTAATAAACTATAAGTTCAAGAGAAGTTATGAAAATAAAAAGATTTACTTGTATAATATACTAATTCTATAAAGAAGATAAATATAGAAACTTTAGCAACTATTGCTACAAATGTTGTTACAATTGTAGGAATTGCATCATACACATCAGGACTTCAATTATGAAATGGTGCGGCTGAAATTTTAAATAAAAACCCCACTGACATAATTAATAAGGAAAAATGTATGTAATACGGTTTATATCAATAAGCTAAATTTAGTCACCCTGCAGATAAATCAGTATATTCTGATATACTATAGATTACATATAAATTTTCTAACTTTGTGGCTCCTGAATTAGCGTACAATAAGCTTGTAGCTAATAAAATAAATGAGGAAGATAAACCCCCTAATAAAAAATAAGTTAAACCACCAGATGTGGCTAATTCAGAATTTCTATAGATAGTACATAGTAAATAAAGTCCGTAACTCTGTAATTCTATAGATAAAAAAATAGAAACTATATCACTTGTTGACATTAAGAATAAACCACCTGAGACAATAAAAAGTATAATTAAAGGATATTCTATAATTTTATATTGCTCTGCTTTATTATTAATAATATTTGATTTATAGTATACAAATTTATAAAAAAATAGTTTTTTGAAACTAGCAAAATCTTTAACTCAAACTTTTCTAGGATAAAATCCAGTTAGTGTTAATATTATAATGGTTAAGAAAAGGACAAACAAATGAAATACTTCTGTAAGGGAAGATATATGAAATAATCCCCCAAACAAAGCTATACCTTTGTCAATAAAAGAAATATAAGTAGAATCATATAAAATATAAGATGTTAATATTAATATTGTTAAAGTGATTCTATTATACAATGTGGACTTATCTCGTCTAAATGTGACGGCATTGGATAGTAATAATAATATTAAAGAATGTAATAACATTTAAGGAATAGATGATTTGAACATCTGATTTACCATATATAAAGTAATTGTTTTACCCATTAAACTAATTCCTATTTTTTTTTATTTAGTTTTTTTCATAAATTGAGTTATTATTTTGATTCATTTGTAATATAATATAATTTAAATTTAACTTTAATTTTACTGAAATTTATCTACGTCCATACATAATATTAAGAGGATCGCTATCTGCTCATAAAGTTGCGTTTAACAAATTTACTATATGATTTACATTTTCTTCGTTATTTAAAGAAAAGACCGATAAAAAAAATTCTATACTGTCGTTATTATCCAATTCTCCCCCTCTATATAATTCTACAGCTAACTCATTTAACATAGATATATTAAGTCCCGGATGATCTCTATACCGATTCAGACGTACTGTTCATTCGTTTGTTATATCATTTATCCTAGTATTATATAAGTCACTATAGTATTGGGAATAGTTGGGAATATTAAAAGTAGATCTAAATACCTCTCAATCTATATTATGAATAGTAGCTACAGATTGTAATCCTTCTTGTATTGTTCTAAGACTGTTAAGTTCAGTATGGTATAATGAATAAGCTATAGAGAATCTATAAAAGGTTCTTAGAATTCCCGTATGATTTGTAATAGCTCAAGGATCATTAAATGTATTTAATATTGCATCAGCTCTGTCTACTAAATGATAAATGGTCTCATTAGTTCTTTCTTGATAGGTATTAATTTGCTCTAATACAGTTAAATATAATGGACTACCTATTATTACACTTGTAATTCTTGGAAGCATTCTAACTATAATATTACTAAATCTATTTCTAAGAGTATTATGAAATGAATCAAACAATATAGAAAATTTATCCAGAGATGTTGAAAATTTTTTCATTATACTGTCTAAATTACAAAAAAATTGAATAGCAAATGGTCCCGGAAGTAAAATAGCTAAGTGACGATAGTCATACAGTGATCTATATAATGAGGAAAATGAATCATAATTATGATTTCTAGACATATGTTCATATCTAGGAGTAGAAAGATTGGATTCTGAATTAATCGAATTTAATATGTTTAAAGGTTTATATATATACTGTTTTAAATGAGGAATATTAACATTGGGATTACCTCAGTTAAAAGAGAATGAATTTCAAGTTGAATTTATACTATCATTAATTATAGATAGATTTTCGTTAATTTGACTGCCTAGTTGAGAAATTTCTTGCATAAATTCATCAACTCCTATAATAGTTATACCATATTGTGCAGCATAATAATTAATAGCAAAAGTAGCACCAGTAATAATATAAATATTACTGATTTGTGACTCAATAAGTATTGGAGAATTTACCCTTTTATACTTTATTTTTTCATATGAATTGTACTCTCTAATTTTATTAACTATAATAGAATAAAAACTTAATAGTAATATAATTAATACAACTAATAAATAAATTAAAATACAAATTACTCACAAAATAGTAAAAATTTCTAACAAATAGATAGTAAAAGATATTATACTATTTACAGTTAAATAATACAAACTCTTAGGCATTATTAGCAATTGTATAGAATAGTAGAAGCAGAATAGTGCAAACCATCCAAAACCGGAGAAGGGTAAACTCCTAATAAAACTGTTAATAATACCAGTGGGAGCAAAAGCAAAACCTCTCTCTTATTGGCATCAGGTATGTTTACTAAAAATAATTTAGAATATGCACCAGCAAATGCTATTCTATTAAACATATATATAGTATAAGCGGCAGAAAAAACTATAGATGAACTAGCTAAAACTCCTAATATAGGCATTCTCTCAAAAGTTCCATATAAACACAAAAATTCTCCAATAAAATTAAGAGTTAAAGGTGCTCCACAATTACCTAGTGAAAGTATAAAAAATAATATAGAAAATACTGGCATTACTTGCGCTATACCTCTATAAAAAGTTATTAACCTAGTTGAAGATCTATCATATAATATACCACCAGCACAAATAAATAAACCTGAAGAAACAAAACCATGAGCTAATCCCAAAGTTATACCTCCTTCCACACCTTGTATGGAATTACTAAATACACCTAGAAGATAAACAGCTGCATGAGAAACAGAACTATAAGCAATTAATTCTTTAACATCTATAGTTCTTAATGTACTAAGACTTGCATATATTATAGTAACAACTCCTATTAAATAAACTATATAAGTATAATCTAATGAAGCTTTAGGCAATATAGGTAATATTAGTCTAAGTATACCATATAGACTCAGTTTTAACACTATACCTGCTAATATAATACTACCCCCTAGTGGTGATTCAACATGAGCTTTTAAAAGTCAAATATTTAAGAATATAGTAGGAGTTTTTACTGCAAAAGCTATAAAAATACCATAAAATAAAAATAATTGAGTATAATAATTAAAATTAGTTTTATATAGAGCATCAAAATCAGTAGTTCCCATTATAGAATAGATTGTTACTATAGATAATAATAAAAATAAAGATCCTAACAACGTATATAAAAATAAATAAAAACTAGCTCTTACTTTATTACTAGATCCAAATAATCCAATTAATATAAATAATGGGGGTAATATACTTTCAAAAAAAACATAGAATAATAAAATGTCCAATACCATAAAAACAGCTAATAAAAGAGTTTCTAATAATAATATTATTATTACATATGATCTTATATTATCAGAAATTGAAGTTCAATTAGACAATAAAGATATAGGTATAATTATTGTTGTTAATAAGACAAAATAAATAGATAATCCATCTAATCCTAAATAAATATCAAATGAGTTTATTTGATGATATTCTTGAACGAATTGGAATTGATTATTACTAAAATCAAAAAAAATAAATATAATAAAAGATAATATTAAATTTATGATAGAAGTAATAAGTGCTGTAGATTTTATTCATTTTGCTGTTATAACTGTCAATTCATCATACATTCTTGTGTAAATAACGAAAATTCCTATTAGAGGTGTCAACAATAAACTTGAAAGCAACACTAAATAGAATGAATAAGTAAATTAACGCTGTATAGATATAAATCTTTTTTATATCTTATTATCATGTCACATTATAAATATCTTTATAGTGAGGAAATTAAGGCTGTGTCTAGAAAAAATAGGGCTGTACCTAAAAAAGAAATTTGTTTTAATAGGGTTAAGTTAACCTGGTTTCTGTATAAATTTATTACTCTAAAAAAAGACTTTGTAAGAGGAGTGCATAATAATATCTCATAATCATATCATACTAATTTATGTAATTTTCCTTAAGAAATATACAATAAAAAGTTTTATGATTTTTAATTTCTGCTAAACACCTAGATTTTAATCTATTTTTAATTTCTTATTGAAAAGTTCCAGATTTTTCTAAAATATTCACTGATATTTTTTAATTTTCACCTTAACCACAAACTACTAATTCCTATTACTAATTTTTATAAAAAATAATATTTTTGGCCAATTTTTAATATACATAGTTGTATATATACATATATACATTTAATAAGCTGGAAACCTCTTTTTAAATATATGTATGTAATTTTTTAACTAGAAAACTATTTTTAATCTATTATTTTTTTGTTTAATTATTTTGTTTAATTTTTTTATTGTTTTGTTCTATTCTCTTTAACTCTATTAACATTCACAAATAATAAATTAATTAATATAATAATAAGTAGATTGAAATCATATAAATAAAAATATGGAATTAAAATATAAAACATTAATCCTATTAGTATATATAAAGCATAAGAAGTAATTATACCAGTATCTAATCTAGCTATATCACTACTTAAATTAGTAAGTGCTTTTTCTAAACCATAAGGCCCTATCAATTCTATAGAACCTTTATCTAAAACTTTAGTAGTTTGACCTCCTAATTTTAATACACGTTCTGTTATGTATGTGTTATATATTTGTTCAACAAAGAATCTTTGATTAAAAAAACTAAATATAGTATAACCTATTCTAGATAATTTAAAACTAACTAGTAAATTGGGATTGTATTCAGATAAATTTAGAGCTATTATGCTTAAAGATAAAGTGAATATTAAAGGTAATAATTTGAATAAAGTAGGAACAGCAAATTCAGTATTTAACATAATTTCATGGTTAGGATGAATAAATAAACTATTATCAGAAAAGAAATCGGAACCTAAACCTATAAATATGTCTTTAGTTATATAACCAAAAAATATAGAGAAAATAGCTAATACTATTAAAGGTAAACTCATAAACATATCTCCTTCATGTGCCTTTTTATAATTCACCATAGGACCATTAGGATTAGTTAAGAAAGTCAAGTATAAGACTTTTACCGAATATAAAGTAGTAAACATAGCACCTATAGTAGCGATAAAATAAACTACAGTACTAGAAAAATAAAATTGACCATAAGCTGATTCTAATATAAAATCTTTAGAATAAAATCCAGTCATGAAAGGAAAAGCAACTAAGCTTAAAGAGGCTATTAGCATAACTGAATAAGTTAAAGGTAAGAATGGTCTTAATCCACCATATTTTCTGAAATCTTGATTATCGGATACAGCGTGGATTACTGCACCTGCACCCAAGAAAAGAAGTCCTTTATAAAAAGCATGATTAATTAAATGAAATAATGCTATATTATATGAAGATAAACCTATTGCTATTACCATCATACCTAATTGACTCATGGTAGAATACGCTATTACTTTTTTTATATCTTGTTGAAATAAACCTATCAATGAACTAAATACAGTAGTGATGGCACCTATTCATAAACATAGTATTAATACTGTAGAACTGTATTCTATTAAGGGACTTGTACGCATTAATAGATATACACCTGCGGTAACCATTGTTGCAGCATGTATTAAAGCAGAAACAGGTGTTGGCCCTTCCATAGCCATAGGTAATCACACATGCAATCCAACTTGAGAACTTTTAGCCATTGCTCCGATTAATAAACATATACCAATTATTGTAACAATATTTTCATTTATAAAAGGAGCTAAAGAAAAAACAGTGGCATAATCTATATTACCAAAAGATCATAATATAGCAAACATACCTATAGTTAAAAAACAATCACCCACTCTATTTGTTAAAAAGGCAGACATAGAACTTTGATTTGCTGCAATTCTAGTAAATCAAAAACTCACCAGTAAATAGGAACAAACTCCTACACCTTCTCATCCTACAAACATAAGTAAGAAGTTATTAGCTGTTACAAGTATAATCATCATAAAAGTAAACAAACTTAAATAACTAAAAAATCTTTGATTATGTGGATCGTGACTCATATACCCAATAGAATAAATATGTACTAAAGACGAAACAATTAATACAGGAATTAACATAGAAACATTTAAAGAATCAAAATGAAAATCTCATGATACATTAAGAGATTCTGAGTCAATTCATCTAAAAAGTGAAACTGATACAGGAATATTATTTAGTCCTACTTCAAAAAAAGCAATTGAAGCAAAAACGGTAGTAAGTATAACAGAAGTACAAGTTATTAATTGTGCTCCACTAACTCCTACTTTTCTTCCTAAGAATCCAGAAATTATGGATCCAAACAATGGTAAAATTATTATTGCTAAATACATTACTTAAAATCAATCGCTATACTTCCTCTTAATCTGTAGAAAGCTACTAATATACCTAATCCTATAGCTGATTCAGCACCAGCTATGGATATAATATATATAGCAAACGTTTGACCTAATATATCATCAAAGCATAATGAACTTACTAATATTAAAAATGTGATAGATAATAACATTATTTCTATCGATATAAGCATTAGAATTATATTTTTTCTATTCAACACAAAACCCAACATTCCTATAAGAAATAATATAATAGATAAATTCATTTTTGTAAACATAATACTAAGTGTCAATAAATAACAAGGACTGTACCTAAAATTTCTTAAAAGAAAATATCTATACAATCGGATAAAATGGAAACTATTTGAAAAAATAAAATAAAAAAATATTCAATAAAAGTGCATTTTTTATTACTGTTTTCGTTACTGTTTTCACTATTATAAAAATTGCTTTGATTGTTATTATTGTTATCTGTACTATTGCTACTAGCAGGATTATTATTAGGACCTGAATTATTATCTGGTCCTGAATTGTTATCTGGTCCTGAATTGTTATTTGAATTTGGGTTATTGCTCGAATCTGAACCTGAACCTGAACCTGAACCTGAATCTGAACCTGAACCTGAATTTGAACCCACATTTGGTCCTGATCCTGAATTTGAATTATCAGAAGAATTTGGTTTATTTTTAGAAAAATCTAGATTATTATTATCCGAATTATCATTATCTGAATTATTATTTTCTGTAATAAAATCCTCCATAAGTGCTGTGTCTAAATTCATAGATACATTTTTAGTAGGACTGGGGGTAAAGTTACCTCTAATTACATCAGCTATAAATTCATTTTCGCTTTCGCTACCACTTTCTCCAGTAGATGGAGCAGGAGTGTTTCTAAGACAGTCTCCACAAGTAACAGCATTACAATCCTTACAACGTCTTGGATCTATTCCAATTTCCGTTGCTTTTTTAACCTCTATTGGTTTATCGACTTTGTTAGATTTATCAAATTCTTCTGATGTATTTCCTTCTGTTGATCCTTCCATTTTTTTTCTTTTAGTAATAGAATTATTAAATTCTTCTATTTCCATTGATTCTTGAGATCTTTTCCTCTTAACTCCGTAAGAGTATTCGGTTTCTTCCATTTCAGCAGAAGTTTTTGATTCTATAGTTTTTTTTATTTCTGGTGATTTTAAGGAATCTTCAGTTTCCGCAGATTCTACAGGGTTTTTATTTTTTGAGGATTTCTTAGTGCCATAAGGAAAAGGTTGTTTGATTCTATATGCAGAATGATACCCATCTTTATCAGCTGTAGGATCGGTAGTATCAATATTAAATTCACACTTAAGATCAGGACCTGCATTAGGACTATTGGGATTAATTTTTTTCAAATTTTCATGATCACAATTTCCTATGTCTAATAATTTACGCTCCTCTGCAGTTTCAGGTTTTACTTTAACAGTTAAATTTGGATTATTAGGTCTTTTCATATTTATTACATCATTCAACTAAGTGTCATATAAAAAATATTTTATTGTATATAAAAGTTAAAACCAAAGAAAGTCAAAATAAAAAAGGTAAAATGAAAAATAAAAGTTAAAAGTAACATATTATAGTGTATTCTTATTATTATTTGGCCGGAGCCATATACTTTATTAGATATCAATACTATTTAGTTTTTAATAAAATTAGTACTTTATACCTAAAGACATTAAAGTCAGTAAAATTAAAGCCTATGAATAAATATATTATCAATATTTCGTAATGTTCTATTACGTATATTATAAAGTATCCTAAGATAAGTTTCGTGCCTAGATGCATTCAGCACTTATCTTTAATCAACATAGCTTTCCTGCCATGCCTATATTATATATAATTATATGAGTAAAACATGTATAATAAATAAATTAGTATCTCATCTATTTAGTTTATTGATTATAAAAATATTATTTTTATAAGGCATTACCCTACCTAATTTTTATTTGAATAACTAAATTAAAACTTAATTTTCAAATAATTAATATTAATGTTATAAACAACAGGTAAACCATAGGTTAACATACCCAACTCCTTTCGTACGAAGGGGCTATTCTTATTTTACTTTAATTTCCTTTAGAAGATAGAAACCATACTGTCTCACGACGTATTTAACCCAGCTCGTGTAACTCTTTAATTGACGAACAGTCAAACCCTTCATGATACCTACATTCATGTGGATGAGTTAAGCCGACATCGAGGTGCCAAACTGCGCACTCAATTTGTACTCTCTGGCGCAATTAGCCTGTTATCCCTAGCGTAACTTTTTCAAAAATCCAAGACCTTTCCTTTCTGTGTCTTGTGATCATATGCCCCGCTTACGCGACTGAAAGACGTGTAGGTCAAACAGTAAAGCAAGATTAAGCCATTAAACTTTTCAAGTAAAAGTCATTATCATTACACATATTATATATATGTAATAACTTAAAATATTACAAGTATAACAATAATACTAAATATTTTATTTACATCTATTTTCCATATAGATAAAATCTTACTTAAATAAAATTTATTAATTCTAACTTAATAGAATGGTAATTGAATTTATTTATAAAAAAATAGCAAAATAAAAATGTATAAAGATAAGTTATTTAATTAACAAATTTAACCTTATCAATATATATTTTATGCAATGAAAATATCGCAAACTTACAATATTAACTTTGGATACACCCAGG
>Ga0247761_1000014_pt1 | contig 30837 bp, 46 predicted proteins | sample UWRJL111311C4_FD_179915 | JGI IMG/M metagenome (GOLD analysis project Ga0247761, IMG submission 179915) | Plant litter microbial communities from Arlington Agricultural Research Station in Wisconsin, United States - UWRJ-L111-311C-4 | ecosystem: Environmental > Terrestrial > Plant litter >...
GATTCGCTGTTAACAGAAAGGGTGCTGAGGGATCAGTTACTCTTGAGCCTTTGACACGTGGATTCGCGTCATGGCTTGCATTCATGATGGGACAGGTTACATCTACTGGTCCTGTTGAAACTGCGGCATATACGCACACCGGAACAATTAATAACCTGACTGGTAAGAATCTTACTGTTCAGGTATTGCGCCCGGATGAAGCGGATGTATTACGCCCGTGGACATATGAAGGCGGAAAGGTAACCAGTTGGGAATTTTCTAACTCGGTTGACCAAACTCTTCGTTGCACTATTGGGTTAGATTTTGAATTAGAGTCCAATCCGGACGCTCCTGCTGGTGTGTATGCCGGAACTGCTTTGGCAGCAATTACACCTCCGTCTCCTGCTGGGTCTAGCATTTTCGTGTGGGATCAGGGAACCGTAACAGTTGGTGGAACGGCTTACGATATTAGTGAAATTACAATTGGTGTAGATAATTCTCTTAATACTGATCGTTACTTCATTCGTCAGGGGTCGTCAAAGAAGGAACCTATTCAGGATGGTAAGCGTGAGATCACTTGGTCATTCACGACTACCTATGCAGATAACAATTTCTGGGAAAAGGTATCGAGTGCGACTGTTGCTGGATCGTATGCAGCTATTTCTGCTAAGTGGGTCGGATTGATTGCAATTCCAGGAACTACTACTCCGCTTTATCCGTGCATTACCATTGACATTCCGGTTGCTCGCTTTGATGAAGGTGGACCCAATGTGGACGGTGACGGAATGCTTGAGCAGTCGTTCAGTGGAGTTGGTCTATATGACGGAACTAACTCACCGATTACTGTTACTTATAAGTCACAGGATGCAACTGCTTCTGTACTAAGCTAATAGGGAGTATCAATGGCTAAACAACGGAGCCGCAGTAATTCTAAGCGGACACAGTACGCACAAATTGAAGGGCTACAAGATTTTCTAAAAGATATGGGAGTCCTTCCCGCGCAAATGAAAAGAGCTGAGAGCGTATTTGAAACTCTGGCTGCGGCTACCGTTGTTACCACTGCTAAACACTTTGCACAGGAATACGGTTCGCAGCAAATGAGAGCTGCAACTACCTTGCAACAAAGAGGGGGAGGCACTGTCCAATATGGAGGGTTGCCTTTCGCTATGGGAGCTGAATTTGGAGCTATCCAATATGGACAGTTCCCCGAATGGCGCGGTAACAAGGATGATGCTGGATATTTCTTCTGGCCTGCTATTCGTAATTTCCGCGATGATGACATGCTTGATTTATGGGTGCGCGAGGTCTGGGAAGTCGTACAAGGACTTTTCAGTAATTAGGTAAAGGGGTAGCAATGAGTGAAGAGGAAGTAATCACTGAAAAGAAAAAGATTTCCATGAATATGGATGAATTGACTTTCGGTGAAATGGAAATGTTTGAAGATGTAACCGGATTGATTATGTCTGATGCTATTAAGACAGATATCGTTCGTGATGCAGCCGGTCGTCCGGTTCCCGATCCTGATGACCCGAAAGGTCGTCCGCTAAAGGAAACTAAGATGGGTGTTAAAGCGATGATGGGTATGGTATTTATTTCTATGCATCGCGATGATTCATCGGTTACATTCGATGATGTCCGTAAAATCAAGTTGTCTGATGTGGACCTAGAGCTGTCAGAGGATGATGAAGACGATACGGGAAAAGACGAGATCAGCGAGCAAAGCTAAAACTTGAGAAAAAGCGCAGGCTTCAATTAGCTTTGGAGCTTGCGCATTTCTACGGGTGGACATTGAACTATATCAACACATTGACAATGTCTACATTAGACGAAGCTCGCAATTATATGATTGCATACAGGAAAGCTGAGGGAGGGGGTCCAAAAGCCTAATGGCAAATAACGACACTCGTCGTCTCCGCGTAGTCGTGACTGGTGATTCTGGTGGAGCGCAACAAGCATTAGAGGAAGTCGGATCATCGTCCGAAAAAACCGAAAGCAAACTTGGCGCACTCGCAAAAACGATTGCTGGATTTGGCGCTAAAGGTGTTCTCGCTTTGGGAGCTGTAGGAGCTGCGGCTGCAACAATGGGTATTTCTACTGCGTCTCAAATGGAACAGGCTGAAGTAGGATTTACGACTATGCTTGGATCTGCTAAGGCAGCTCAGAAATTCCTTAAGCAGTTGCAGCAATTTGCTAACACTACTCCCTTTGAATTCACCGAACTAACCGGAGCCGCACAAAGACTTATGGCGATGGGTTTCCAAGCGAAACAAGTAATTCCAACATTGACAGCTATTGGTGATGCCGTTGCTGCCATGGGTGGAAGTCAAGAAAACATTGATGCTGTTACTACTGCTCTGGGCCAGATGCAAGCAAAGGGTAAAGTGTCTGGTGAAGAATTGATGCAGCTTACCGACCAAGGTATTCCTGCTCTTAAGATTCTCGCAGATTCGTACAAGGTATCGACTGCACAGATGTCGAAAATGATTACTGCTGGAAAGGTTCAATCATCTAAGGCAATCCCTCTATTGATTAAGGGATTGGAAGATGGAACCAAGTCAGTAAAGGGATTCGGCGGAATGATGAATGCCCAATCGGAAACGATGAAGGGTAAATGGTCGACCTTTATGGACACCATGAAGAGCGGACTTGGTAACATCGCTAAGAACTTCTTGCCTCTTGCTAAAAAGGGTATTCAAGGTCTTAGTGATGCGATGGGTGCTTTCTTCAAAGGTCTACAAGGGACCAACGGGAATATGAAAGGTTTTATGGCTACTCTTAACGGAATCGGCCTAGGACTTAGAGCGATGATCGGTGCTTGGCAAGAAGGTGACGTAACAAGTGATGGACTAGTCGGTAAATTCGAGAAGTTCGCTGTTGTTGCGCATCAGGTAGTAAACTCGTTGATCGATATCGGTAAACAGACAATGGGTGTGATCGGTTGGTTCCGCGAACACGATAAAGTCACTGCCGCTCTAGCAATTAGCATGGGTGCATTGTTAGCAGTTACAAAGACTTATGCGGCTGTACAAGCTGTGCAGGCTGCTGGCGGTTTATTGGCAATGTTCAAGAATCTTACTCTTATTGCTAGTGTCATTAGAACTGCTACAGCGGTTCAATGGGCATATAACGGTGCCATGGCTGCTGCTTCTTATTTGCAGATTGCTGGTTATCTCGGTGCTGTTGCAGTAGGACAAAAGTTAGTTGCAGCAGGGACTAAAATTGCTGCTGCTGCACAATGGTTGTGGAATGCAGCAATGAGTGCTAATCCAATTGGTATCGTAATTACTGTAATCGCAGCACTTGTAGCTGCGGTCGTTCTACTGTGGAAGAATAATGAAGGATTCAGAAACTTCGTTCTAAACGTACTGTGGCCTTCAATTCAGAAAGCATGGGAACAGCTAAAGGGTGCAACAATGGCTGTGGTCAATGCGTTGATTACTGCATGGAATGCAACTAAGAATGCAATCATTGCGGCATGGAATGCTGTATGGGGATTCTTGGCTCCGATTGTTCAGAAGATCATTGCGGTGATGACACCTATTGTCGATGTGATTGCTCATATCGCAACAGTAATTCTTGGATTCTACAATGCTGTTTGGAAAGTAGTATGGATTCTTATTCAGATTGCCGTTAAGGTTTTCGTTGCGTACTTGCAAAACATTGTGTGGCCTGCGATCCAGACTGCAATCAATGCGATTGCTGCTATTATCAAGTGGCTATATAACAACGTATGGAAGCCTGAATGGGATTTGATTAAGGCTATCATGAGTGCGGTAATTGGTTGGGTAACCAATACTTTGGTTCCTTCATTCCAGAAAGCATGGGGACAATTAAAGACTGCACTTACTGCCACAAAGAATTTCTTTGTCAATATCTGGAATGCTATTTCCGATGCTGTAAGAAATGCTTATAACAAAATCGCTGGACCTATTGGTGCGGTTCTATCAAAGGCAATCAATACTTTCAAGGGCTGGCTAAATGGATTCAAGTCTACTTGGAATTCGATCTTTGATGCTTTGAAGTCTAAAGTAGACAAAGTGATGAGCGGAGTCACTACTGCGTTCAACAAGGGTAAAGATGGCATTAAGGCTGCCTGGGACAAAGTTGTATCGGTTACCAAAAAGCCTGTTAACTTCGTAATTAACGATGTATATAACCAGCGCATTCTTCCACTGTGGAATAAGGTTGCTGAGAAATTCGGTATCAAGACTCGACTAGATTCTATCAAGGGCTTTGCTCGTGGTGGTGTGGTTGGTCATGGTAAAGGGTTTAAGGACGAAGTACCCGCCATGCTTACCCGTGGTGAAGGAGTATTGACAACCAAAGAAATGGACCGCCTAGGTGGTCGACAGGGATTCAATGCTATGCGCCAATCCCTTGCTATGTATAACAAGGGTGGAATGGTTGGAGACGGACCAGGAAGTTGGTTCAAGTCTCTTGTTAATAAGGGAAAGGATATCTTCCAAGGTGTTGCCGGAAAGGTAATCGCTCCATTAGTTAACTCTGCTCGATCATTCATTAACAGTCATTTGGATTCAAATGGTGTTAGTGGATTGATGCGTGGTGGAGCAACAACCATTCTAAACAAGCTAGCCTCTTGGGTGTCCGGAAAGGACAAAGAGATTAGTGCATTAGGTGGATCTGGTGGAGCAGGAATGGGATGGGCAAGACAGCGTGCATTGATTTCTGCACAATTCCCTGGCTTGCATATGATCTCTGGATTCCGTCCCGGTGCTAGAACTCTTTCAGGTAACCAGTCTTATCACGCGCTTGGACGCGCGGTCGACTATCCTCCTAACAGAGCACTGGCATTGTGGATTAGATCGCATTTCGGTTCAGTTACTAAAGAGCTTATTACTCCTTGGAATGAATTGAACCTCCATAATGGAAAGCCGCACCGATACACTGGTGCCGTTTGGAACCAGCACAATTTCCCTGGTGGAAATGCTCACGATCACTGGGCTATGGACGGTGTTTCACGTGTCCAACCTGGATGGTTCTCTGGATACAATGGAACAGGTAAGCCGGAAACTCTAGTGAATAAAGATTTGCTTGGTTCTGGAATTACAATCAATGGTGGTTTGCATTTGCACGGAGTCCAGGATGTTAAGGGATTGCGTGACGAATTGCAGAAGCTAGCTAAGAGAAATGGCGGATCAGCCGGTCTGCCTGGAAAATAATTAGGAGGTGCTAAATGGCTTTCCCAACTGACCTAGAAATTGAAGTTGCATTCAATAATGACATTGACGAAACTACGTCTGCCCAAAGTGGATGGACTTCTATTCTTCCCTTCGTGTCTTCGTTTTCTGGTGATTTAAGAGGACGTGAATACGAAATTGGTCAAACGGAAGCTGGCACCCTCTCAGTAACATTGGATAATTCTGATGGTCGCTTCCTCCCCGGCTCATTCCAATCACCCTATTTCCCATATGTTAAATCGGACCGTCGATTTAGGATTCGCGGAAAGAATATGGTGCATCCGAATGTAGCCCGGGGAGGAAGCCGCGATCATAATCTTCAAGGATGGTTAGAAGATTTTGGTGGGCTGACGAATTATACTGCTGGTGCATTTGCAATGGATTCTGTTCGTGTTATTACTGCGAGCGCTGAACCGTATGCAGCTTTTGATCAGGGTAAGGAAAAAGCAAATGACGGACTAGCTACAACTAAGTGGGTCACCAATACTACAACTGGTTTCCTTACGTATAAGCTAGCGATTGGTGTACGTATTACAAATTACACTATCACTACTGCTGATGATTTTCCTAACCGTGATCCGAAAAGCTGGACACTGCAAGGCTCTAATGATGGGTCATCATTCACAACCATTGATACAGTTACTAATAATGCTTGGACTAGTAGGTATGAAACTCAGACGTTCACTGTGGACACTCCTGGTTTCTACACTTACTACAAACTAAATATTACTGCTAACTGGGGTGACAGCCAGATGCAGCTATCGCAATTTGAAATCAATTACGATAATCCTGCAACTGATCTCCTGTTGCCTGATCCTGATCTGCAATGGTTTGCTGAAATTACACTGCTGGCTAATCGCACGATTAACACGACTTACGAAACCGTTGCTTGGTATGCACCTGTTGAATATGGGGTGCGTCTAGCTCATTCTGCATACATTTGGCGTGTGTCCGGAACTGAGCCAACAGGGGCTAAATACAAATTACACGTGACATATTTTGATAAGGACTTTGTTCAGGTAAATGCATCAGTTGATCCTAAAGCTGAAATCACTACTCTGCCCACATCTGTTTCTCCGACTCAGATTGGTTTTTCGCACACACCACCCGCTGAAGCTAAGTATGCAATCATTTCTTTGGCTATCACAATTGGTGCCACTACGAACTCAACACCATTGGTGTACGGAATCAGTGGAGTGCAAACAGAATTGCCTACTAATCTGGCAGCAGATATCAGTGGATTCAGAGATCAACTAGCATGGACTCTAGAAGGTGACGGGGACGGCAGTTATGCTAATGTCGGTACCGATCCTACTACGTCCTATTTGGAAGTAACTTGGGGATTAAACGATGTGAATATCTACCAAGTCATTCCGCATCTGATTCCTGGAGAGATTTACACCGCGACCGTGGAAGCTAAAAAGCTGACTGGTCAACCTGATGTACTTTTCAGTGGTGACGAAGGATTGACAGGATCATTGATCAATTCAACTACCTTTAGTCAAAAAACAATTACCTTCCAGGCAACTCAGCCTGAACAGGAATTACGATTCATTCTACAAGGGACACCTACGGCTGCGGCAGGGCTTCAGATTCGCAAGCTAAAAGTGGAGCTTGGTAATACTACAGGAACCATTACACTGCCAACTAGCGCGATTGATGCTGGGTTTACTTCCTGGCTACGTCCTAAGGATATTTTTGAAGGGTGGATCGAAAGTTGGCCTGCGGTTGCTGGCAATAATGATATGACAATTACGGTAGTTGATCGATTGCATCGGTTGGGCGTAATTGAATTGTCAAGCACATTGGTAGAACAGCTATTGAGTAATACTCCCGGATTGATCTTACCTCTTAATGACTCCATGTTGGACACTCCCGGTCGCTTTAGTCAGCTGGGAAATTGGGCCGATGAAATCGGTGGTCCATCCTATGTAGACATTTCTAAGAGTCGCGGTGATATTGGAGCTGCTACTTATACGACACAAACTGATGATGGGCCGACTGGTGAAGCGTCCTTTAAAAATACTCCAATTGGTACTGGTCTTAATTCAAAGGGTTACTTTATCTCGATTCCTTATTCAAAGGATTATGTACCACCGACCGCGCCGCCGGTCAAACCACCTACTACAAAACCGCCGCCTGCAACGAATCCAGGAACCAAAACTACATACACAAAGAAATGGTATGCGACTTGGTCCCGTTCATATGAAGGCGACAACTCAACACGATTCGATGATTCCCCGTATATGTATCAGGGATCATACGATTCCAGCTCTCCAGGAAATCAGAAATCTCTTGCAGGATTCGATTACAAAAACATCATGCAAACTCTTAAAGGCGCAGAAATTGTCGAATGCCATATCACTGTGAAGAATGAGCACGCGCGATGGAACAAAGGTCTTTATGCTGAGGTCGGTTCTCATAACTATTCTGCTAAAGGATCTACATGGGTCAGTTCTCAAGTAAGAGAAAGACGATGGAAAGCATGGGTGACAGAAGGTGGATCAGTAACCATTAATGCCGGAACTACTTTCGGAAAGGAACTCCAAAGTGGAGCATCCCGAGGAATTGGTATCGGACCGGAGGCTACAAACGATCATGATCACTATGGTTATTTCCGAGGAGCTACACAATCCGGAAAACCATACATCACTATTAAATACAGAAAGTAGGTGAATCCATGGCATACGGATATGTAACACCGGAGGGTGGATTTACTATTGAATTCTGGTTTAAGAGAGATGCTTTAGGTGCGACGGTGCAAACCCTTGTCAACCAACGAACTCAGGCATCAGTTGCTTGGACCATTGGTGGACAGAATGGATACGGAAGACAATTACTTATCGAACTTACTGCGACTGGCGCTCTCTCTATTCAGATGATTAATGAGAGCGCCACGACCGGTACTTCGGTATTGAATTACACTGATCCGTCACCTACGGGATATGCAAGCGATAATGCGTGGCATCATGTTGCATTGCGACTAGATACGAATAAGCAAGGATGGCTATTGTTCCTTGATGGAGAGGCATACCTAAGTGGAAACACTTCAGCTCCTCTAAATTGGAAACCAGGAATTCTTACATTCGGTGCTCAATACGCTCCGCATCTAGGAGACTGGGGAACTTATGTTTGGGATAAGTGGTTAGCTTACATTGCGGTGTATGATCAATACCTTTACAGCAGCCAGATTCAAGAGCACTATACGGCTGGATCTGGTGGCACGGTTTATTATAACGATGATGAAGTTACTCGTCTAAATAGGATTGCTGATTGGGCAGAAGTGCCAGATCAGTCAAGAGAATTTGAAACTCCATTGATTAAGCTACAGGGTATTCAGGTGACAGGAGCTAATGCGCTTACTGCTGCACAAGATACCGTGTCGGCTGCATCAGGATTGCTGTTTACTGATGGCCAATCAAGATTGGTATATCAGAGCAGACGACATCGCTATAATCGTTGGAGCGTAGTAACTCTAGCCGAGTCTACAGATTCGGCTCCCGAGGTAGGGCTAACATTCACCATTGACAATACGAATATCTTTAATGATGTTCGCGGAGATAGACCCTATGGTTCTACTGTTCGATTAGTGGACAATGTATCGAAAGCTGCTCATGGTAGAAAGGTTTATTCTTTCACTATTCCTGTGACTACGGCAGAAGAATTACAGAATGCCGTGTCATGGGTAGCGGCTCAATACCGCGAGGCAGTGGTTAGAGTTTCTGAGATTTCATTGCGAGCAGAGTCAAGCGATCTGATCGAATGGATTGCAACCGGAGGAATCACAATCGGGGACCATATTACATTTGATGAGCTGCCACCCGAGGATGCACCAGATGTCAAGATGGATTTCATTGTGGAAAAGGTAAGTCTGAATGTCGATATCAAAAACCGTGTTTGGATTGTAAGTCTTCAGTTAAGTCCGTATGAATTGCAAAAGGTATTCCAAGTTGGAGTGTCCAATTTGGGCGACCAATGGAAGATTGCTTACTAGGAAGGAGGAGCTAAATGGGTTTACCTGCACCAAGACAATGGGTCGACGGTGAAGAACCAGAAAACATTCCCAGTGCTGATGATCTAAATGTAGAATGGCGAGATTCTTTCCAGTTTCTTTTAGGTTATCAGCGACCGATGATTTATGTTAGCTCGTCTTCTGGCCAGGCAATTACTTCTACCCCCGTAGCAATTACGTGGAATACCGAACATTTAATCCGAGGGGGGATGGGCCACTCTACTGTCACGAATAGCCAGAATATTACTGTGCCTTATACAGGCTGGTATGCAGGCTACATGATGGCAGGGTTTGGAACCTTCTCAACTCTTACCACTAAAGCGACTGGCAGACTCCTAAATGGATCGACCATTGTCGCTCTTGCCCAATCTCCTGCGGTAGTTATTGGAGGAACTGAGTTTGTGATTTCCTTTACTACATATGCAACAGCTAATGACATTTATACAATGACCATGGCTGTATCTTCAGGTACTACGTCAACTGCCGCAACCGCTCAGGTAAATAAACCGAGAATGGCTATGTGGTTTGCAGGTGATGGCTAATGTCAACTGTGCCTGATCCATATACCTGGTTGGACAAAGAGATTCCTGATTTCCGAGATATGAAATCTAGAATCGATGACGTATTAACATGGCTGAATAATCCGCCAATGATTCGGCTACGTAAGACTACCGCGCAAAGTATTCCGAATACTACAACCACTGCTGTTATTTGGGATTACGTGGAAGTTGAAACAGAAAACATGTGGGATGCGACTGCACCAACCAGAATTAAACCGCAGACACCAGGATGGTATGTAGGAAATGCTGGGTATTCATTCAGTGCCAATACGTCTGGATATCGAGAAATGAGTGTACTGAAAAATGGTGTCACAACCTGTGCCGTAATCAGAACTAAAAACAAAGCATATGCTGATAGCGGTGAGACAGTAGTATCCCGAGGAAATTTGTTCCTTGAGCAATTTAATGGGACGACCGATTATATTGAGCAGCATGTATGGCAGAATAGTGGTGGAGCATTAAGTGTAATCAGTGATGTTGTCGAAAGACAACCTGATTTTTCGTTAACTTGGGTGGCTCCATTATGAGTTCTATAGTCCCTCCAATTCATCACTGGTCTGCCGGTGATGCAATGAATGCTGAACGAATGAATGAGATCGCAAATCAAATTGATTTCCTGCGAAATCCACCAATGGTCCATGTTGGACGTGTTGCTACTCAAACATTAGCAACTGCTATCTGGAATAAGGTGCTATTCGACACGTTACATTCTAATGATCCTTATGAGATGTGGGATGCTGGCACTCCAGATCGAATCACATGCACCGTTCCGGGTTGGTACACAGTAGAGGGTGTTATTACCTTGAGTGCGACAGCTACCGCCGGGCGAGTTATTCTCGGAGTCTATAAGAATGGCTTTACTACAAACGAATTGCAGTTACGCCATGACCAAGAGAATTCACCTTCCGGCGGAAACGTAAATGCTAGAAAGGAATTCAAGATCTTTTTGAATGTTGATGACTGGCTGCATTTAGGAATTCAATACGACGATGCAGCAACTCGTACATCGGCCACCTTTGGTACATGGGAACATTCCCAACTTAGAGCACGCTGGACATCTAATTAGGAGGATAGAATGGTTGATCTACCTACTACGGAACCCACTCAGGTAAAGCACCCTAGTCGTGCGACATTCCGTACTGTAGTTCAGGGACTAATTGCATTAGCTGCAATTCTTCCTTTGATTTTGACTACCGCTGGCATTCCGCCAGTTGGTCTCGCAGCAATTCTTGTCGGAGTTGCTGGTGCAATTACACGTGTAATGGCTATCCCTGCTGTGGAGAACTTTCTAGAGAGTTACCTCCCTGTTCTAGCAGCGAAGCCGAAAGCAAACAATGAGATTGGAGCCTAACAATGGCTGAGAACAAGACTTATGAAGTTGGCGACGAGTTTGGCGATGGTGTTGTCACTCGCGTAGGAATGAACAATGGACACACAGAATACAGTGTTGCAGTTGTTGACGAATCGCTAGATCGTCCAGTCGACTTTGGACCGAAGGTTGCTCCTCAGGCTCGCGCCACAGGACAGACTGAAGTATTGGCATTGAACCAGGAGCGTCAGGACGAAGTGGACGCCGAAGCTGCGGCTGCTGATGAGGAATTGGCTGAAAAGGCTAAGTCAGATGAGGAAGATGGATCAGGCGAGCAGGTAAAGGCTGCTGATTCTCCGAAGACAATTCGCGAGAAGACAGTTTCTCCTGACCCTGCCAAGACTCCGGCCGGAAATGGTTCAGCGGGCAAGACAACTTCAACTAAGTAAGCTGAAAGGATAACCGATGGCTACTGAGGATATTCGTATTGAAGATGGTCGGATTCTTGTCGACAGATTCGGTACAAAGACAAATGTCGATGTGGCAGCGTCCGATGTGGACTCGGTTACTTTCGTCCGTAGTGGAGGGGATGGGCAAGCCGATGGTGCGCTAGTTCTTCACACAGAGAATGGGGACGTAGTAATTCGTGTCGCAAATGACGATGCTGGCGAGGCATTAGCGCTAGTACGTGATGCAGGTGCCGGAACATCAGGCGAGGAAACGGGAACTCCCGCACCCGCTGGTGATTCTACTGTGGACAATAGCAATGCTCCAAAGGACATTACTGGCACAAAGACCAGTGCTGCCTCTAAGCGCGCTGCTAAATAATCTTTACTGCGCCCCATAAATAGAAATGGCCCCCGGCCACTTGGAAATTAATCCAGGTGACCGGGGGCCATTTTTTTATTTGTCTAATGCCAGATTGTTCGCCAGCATCCGGTGCAACCGTAATGCCATTCAGGTTCTTTCTGGGTTACCTGATATTGGTGATCTCCTCCATCGGAACAGGGGTCGTCACCATAGCAATAAATACAATCGCCGCAGACATCACAGAAAGCATCTCCACAGTTGAGTTCTTCAGTCACTAGCTTTCTCCAACTGTCTAATAGGAATTTCACAAACATCGGTGGTGCAATACTTCTCGCCTTCACCATCAATAATCTCTTGATCATAAAGCACGTCCATGTCAATCTTGCCTAGCTTAGATTCCCAATCGGCATACACAAACGAAGTGATATCTGTGAATGGCTGCTGAGGATAAACGTCATTGCGCTTCTCCATAAAGGAGATTGCCTTTAGCTGACCCTCATACATGGAAATAATGGTAGGCACGTGTTCTCTTTCTTCTGGCTTAAAGGAGACGGTGACAGATACACCATTGTCACTCCACCAGCGCTGAGCCTCCACAGCCAATGCAGCTTTCTCAAAGATAGTCACTTCCATTTCAGATCGCTTAGCGTCACTGTGAATTGGGAAATAGACCACGACTGAGGTATCCGGTGACGTGACAGAATCCTCAATTCGATATCCTGCCGCGCCAGCTAGATGCACAATAGGATGAGTATTATCAAAGATCATTGCACGGTTGAAGTATTCTCCACCAGGCGACCAGTGACCACCCGGTGACTCTCCAACTAGGAGAGAGGTTGTGCCAGTTGGCTTGACCGTTGTGATCTTGATTGATTCCCTTACACACAGCCATTCTGAATAGGTCTGATCGTAGTCCTTCAATGTTTTGTAACCTTCATCAAACCACTTGCGTAAAACAGCCTGTCCATTGTTATCACTAAAGTTTGCGATACCGGAAGCGCTGATACCGATGCGACGATTTCTTTGCATGATTGCGTTCGTCTTTGGAATGGCAGTCGGCAACAAAGTTACACTCTTCGCATACAAATAGGCATACTTGAGAGCCCGGCTCAGCTCCTTTGTATCGCTGATCTTCGACAGGTGAATGTCCGCTAGTGTGCACATCTCTCCTGATTCTAATGGTTGCTCGACGCATGGATTAAATCCCGCGAATCTCCAATCCTTATTGTCAGGTGGATCGATCAACCGTCCATATTGCTTAGTCACATCTTCCCAGATAATTCCCGGCTCTCCATTGTGCATGATGCCAGGGATTACAGAACTAAGGTCATCGCCTACAAAAGCACGAACCGAATTATTAGACATATAAGCCCATCCCGGGTTTTCGGGATCATATGAATTTCGCTCTGGAAACACTTCTGCGTTTTTGAGATTGAGAAAGTTCTTAGATTCCTTACGGCCATAAGCCAAAAGAGCTGATCTACGAACATTGCCAGATACAACGCAATCACCAGTAAGATTAGCGATGTCAGCAATATCGACATCAGACAATACCTCTCCTTCTCGATTATCCAAAATCTTACGAATCATGGTGTGTAACCGCATCAATGGTTTAGGTCCCGGAGCCACACCACCAAAGGTAACAATAGGAGCACCGCGCGGGCGGATAAGAGAGTAATCAAATTCAATCCTTTGACGATTAGGAATTAGGTAACTCTCAAGCAATAGCTTAAGCGAGTCGACCCATCCCTCACGAGAATCCGGGATCTGATGAGTAATTGCTTCGGCTGGTTCTAAAGGCTGATGGATCATGAATTCCTTTTCCGCGCCGCGAGTGTCATAACCTACACCGACACCAAGCATGGATACATTCATAAGGAATGTAAAAGGAGCAGCAGGATCACTCTTGGTCATCTCATAGGTGGAGATGAATGCACAATTCTGCAAGGGTGTAGAATCCTTGCGACCATTAACTACATACGTGCCCATGCTAAATAGGCCACGTCCAGGAGGAGTCCACTTCATATCGAACAATAAATCGTAAGCTTCCTGAGCTGACTTCTGTGCCTTGTGGTCATTCCAAGGCAGCACATGCTCTTTAGCCCAATCCTTCTGAATTGAGTACATTCCCTCGATTACTCTTCGGCATGTCTCCCACCATCGTTCTTTACTACCGTTTTCTTTTTTACGTGAATAGGTACGGATAAAGGTGATTTCACCCAAGCTGTTACCGCCTGCGTCCCGGAAACCAAATGGAGGCTCTTTAGTTTTGTAACCCTCCACAAAGGAATCAGTTAGCGTGAAACTGAGAAAAGATGTTGACATTTTGTTACCCTTCAGTTCGCCACAACAAAGGTAGGGAGTTGTTGTGCATAAGGCTAAATAACCTCAACACAACAACTCCCTACCATTGATTACAGTTAGCGGCGTCTAGCTCGCTTTGCTTCATTACTTAGTGCCTGAGTTTCGACACTGATTACATCTACGGGTTTGGCAGATTTACCCGCGTATTTGAGATGATTGATTGACATGATGCGGGATCTACCGCCATTCCGGGCGGAATTGCCGGGGAAGTAGGGACCGATTACTTCAACCCGCTGATCTTCGGCTTCCATACCACTGATAGTGAATTCAACTTTTCTAGGAAGTGGTCCCACATATCTCCAGAGGCCTTGCATACCAGCGATTCTAACAGGCCATGAAATAGCTGCCTTAGCTTTGGCACTGAATACAATAGAGCCTTCATCATCGACGTATGGATATTCGATCATTCCTTCAAATCACCTACACCAATAAACATTGCCATCAGGTGATCAGCCAGCATTTCTTTTGCCTTTTCCGGAGTCGTGATTGTTTCATTCACGTAGACTCGTCTGGCTTTCTTTGCATCGTGATCTCCGATAGTGTAAACAAAATACTTAGTAGAAGAGATATCGACAATATCGGGGATATCATTTTCTTCAATAGTTTCTTTATCAAAGAATAATTCTCTCTCGCCACTAATAGGCACGATTACGTATTGCTGTTTCCCGTCCCATGGTAGCCATTCAAAATCTTTAGGGCCACCAATTGCAAGTAACTTATACATCAGTTATCCTCTGGTCTGTAAATCTTCTTATCGCCTTTACCTTTGCGCCGACGTACCGGCTTCTGTTTCGCAGAGGGAGTATCGTAGTATGACCCATTAGAATTATCATATTCCTTTGGGTCATATCTACGATCCCTATTGTTACGCCGAGGCATTACGATTCCGACGAGTGGGAAATGCGTCCTTCAATAGCTGTGCAGTTTCAGGATCAATGATGTCAGAGAACTTGTGCTTGCCAGCTACAGCAAGGTTTGTAATTTCGTGTCCAGTCGGCACACCTTCACCAGCAGGCAGCCGATAATTATGCTCGTGATTCTTCTTATCCTTTGTGGACACGTAATATGAGTGGAACATTTAGACCTCCGCAGTAATTGACTTAAGACCGCCACCGAAATTAATCATGACGTGAACTTTTGCATTAGTGATATCTGTTTCATTGATCTCTGCAATTGCGGAGAATTTTTCAACTGCTCTCTTCAACTCTGCAAGAGTCATTCCATTCTTCTTATCCACAGCTTCAACTTCTAGCTTACTCATTTCACCTCCTGCTTAACAAATAGGTGTTCATCCATATTGGCAGGAGTCCAATACGATAATCTTAGTCCACCATGAGCTGCGTCATAAACTCTGCGCATTGCTGCTCTGTTTCTATATGCCTGTGCTAAAAGATCACCTGTAGTAGGCTCATTCTTAGCGCGGCGCTTTCTTGTTACCATCTATGGTGCAACCCTTCCATTATGTACAAAGGATTCCCAAGTATTAGGGAACTTGTTTGAGAACCAAGTTTCATACTCCCTAGCTACCTGATCGATTTCCCACATTGGGAAAGTTGGATAAGTTGCTTCCTCGCTTCGGACTCGTAGTGATAGGAAGTTCATTAATGCTCTCGGATTCATTGCAACAATCATCGTGCTCATTGTCGTCAAAGGGAGAATCATTCTTGCAACCTCCTTTGCTACCCCATTAGAAAGCATTTTCTTGTAGCCTTGCCACGCGAAGCGAGGGGCAACTCTAAACTCTTCTTCGACCAATGCATATTGTTCATCGGTCCCCGGCTCAAAAATATACGCGCCTGGCTTACCGATCTGTACCAATGGGCGATACTTCGGAGGCACATAAAAGAGCGGTTTCATTTCGGTATAGCGACCAGACATTTCATTATAGGAAGCAATTCGATGTCTGTGATGTTCGCGGAATACTACGATCGGAGCGGTTACTCTGAATCGTAATAACCCCTGCTCAAATGGTGAACCATGTCGGTCACGCATCAGCATATTGATGAGACCTTTTACTCTGGCGGGATCTCCCTCATCAGCACGCTCGCCCATTGTGGACACCCATGCCGCGCGAGCAACATCCAAATCAGATCCTAAGTGGTCAATGAATTCGACCTTCATTTCACTGGTGAATTTAATTTCATCCAGGTTCCATTTAGTGTGCTCAGTCAATTGCCAGCACCCTAATAGCAAAATTATGGAGCGTCGGAGGTTCACCGGCTACACAACTACCAGCCTCAATTTGCAGATTGAAGAAGTCTCCCTCTCGTAGGCGATATGTAATATCTTGAAATTCCAATGTCACCTGTCGTCTAATCGGAGAAACACTAGTTTTTTTGACTTCTACTTTTCTCTTCTTATCTTTGCTCACTTTTCGGCACCTTATCTGCGTGAATGGTTTGCTTCCAGTATTTACCAGTCTCGATATTGTAGATCACAATACCTTCTGGGTTATAGAAACCCGGAACCATTACAGAACCTTCTTCTTCTAACTGCCAAAGAACATCATCAATTGCATTACTGATCACGTAGCCTTCCCCCTGCCACAATACCGGCACCACATCAAATGACTCCGGCCGTGACTCAGTCCATCGTGAAGTGTTGAATAGAGCAAATCGCTTTTCACTTAGACCATAGTTACGTTGAATACCCTGTCCGTACCATTCTCCATAGTGGAGTCCTACTCCCAGTGCCACAGCGTCTTCAGCATGTTCCTTGACCCATGCAGCAAATCCGTAATTGTCCTTGCCTTTTTCTGCTTCCAGCCAACGGTTACGTGAGCCTGCATAAACTCTTAGTCCATCGATTTCTGCAAGGGGTTCGTGCACTTGCTCAATTGTATAGTCTGACGTATCAATGACACAGATCAAGCCATTAGTGCCATCAATCTTTTCTGTGATGATCCAGTCCTTATACCATCTCGGAATAGGAGGAAACTTAGGAAAAGCTCTACTATTTACCACGATTAATCTTCCTCTGCTTTCGGGCAACTTTATTTGCCTTACGTCGTTTTGCAGTGGCAACATGATCCACACTATGAATGTTACCGCCGCGATTCATGATATTCATGTACAGCAAAGCAGTTTGCATTTGTGTTGCGACCTTCAATGTTGCAAGGTTTTCAAACTGCTCGTCCGTTACTCCGAGCGATTCCTTTAGTCCTTTGATTTCCAATGTTCTCTCCTAGAGCTTTCACATTCCAACAGTATAGGTGATGCCTTGCTACATTCTTATTTAGATAATGCTGAATGTGTTCCCCATAAATGATTTGTCGAAAGCCACTTACTTCCGCATAAACAAGTGCAGCAGCTAGCGCTTCCTCAAAGGTCATACAGGGAACACATTCACCATCAATGTCTCTATATCCGTACATCACTTTCCAAATAGGTCGTCGGGTGAATCTGGCTTATCTTCGTCGTCATCGTAATGGTGAACCACTACCACATCTGGCTTTTCCTCTGGTTCTCCAATGTGGAACAGAGTGATATCGAATAGGGTCATTCTGCCTAGGGTGAATACTAGCCTCATTTTGTAATCGGCCGTTCTCCATAGCCTAGATAAGCAGGCTGATCAACAGGAGTATTTGTCTCGGTTGTAAATCCAAATCCGGCTGTAATCTCTTCTGGCTTATCTGGTTCCGTTTGCTGCCACACATCCAAAGCAATACCGGCGCAATCTTCCGGAGCACCATGACAATCTGCGATGAACACTGTTCGTCCATTCGCGATGATTTGAATATTCATTGCTTAGTACCTTTCACCATTTACCATAAAGTGTCCATCAGGATTGATAGGCACTAGTTGAGGGAACACTTCTCCTTCATTAATCCAAAGGATGCCGAATGCATTTCCCCAGTTATTAAGTCTCGCGCGGCCTAGATATTCGGCTGCACTAACTGTCATCGCATGTCCGACCTCCATTCCCGCAAAAGCTTGTCTGTCATCGCCAAGTCCTTTTGACGACCAAGCGAGTCCGGCACGGTGAGTGTGACCACAGACGACATTCTTATGGATTTCATTAGCGAGTAATAGGGCTGTAGCTCCTGGAGTCGAACTAGTACGGCCCTCATCACCATGAGCCATAACCCAATTAGGAGCAATTTCAAAAGGCGACTCGTGCCACTCAATACCATATTCATCAAGTCGTAAAGCATTCTGAATGTTGAGTTTATATCCTTTGACAGTAAGTCCCTGGATTCCTGGTAGTCGCTGCTCAATCGCATTCTCCAATCGTTCATCGTGATTGGACCTTACCAGATCCCACGGGCCATCATATTTGGTACGGTGATAGGCAAGTAATTCACGAGTCTTCTCAAAACCACCTTCTAAGCCACCATCAAATTCGGCCCGCAAACCCTTTGCCCATCTACCGATTTGAGTGCTGTCTGTCATATCTCCGACGTGACCGACTCTAATGGGATTGAAATCTCCGATAAAGTCAGCCACTCGTTTAATTTTGTATTCATCATGCAATGGTACTTGCCAATCCGGAAGGATGACCACCGCCTCAGTTTTCTTAGCCAATTAATACTCCTTACATCACGCGATTGTGTACGTGCTGAATGAAAAGGTGTCCTTTGTCGACAGACTTTAGATCCCTGAACCAGGCCGTAGCCATAAGTTGCTCAGGAGTTTTCCACACGTTGATCACAATTCGCTCATATTTTTGAAAGATGAGAGCATTTTTTAGCGGAATGGCTTTAGTATCAAGGCGAAGTTTTATACCATCCACATGTGCTTCAATTATTGGCATCTCACATTTAGGGTTCTCGCATTTAGACAACCATGCGCGACCTTCTGTGAATCTCATCCTTTTATCTCTGCTCCACAATAGTAGCAATTGAATACTTTACCATGCCACGCGGCGCATTTCTCACACTTCTTTTTATTGGGATTAGATCCAAGAAAGGTTCTAATCCTAATTAGAATACCGCACATTGTTTCCACGATGGAACCAGGTACGGGAAAGAACTCTGGTCCTTTGTGCTTTACACAGAATGGCAAAGCGTGTGCCTTGCCATCCCCGAACAGTTCCTCTTCCAGATCTGTTTCAATATCAGGAATAAGGTCCAGGGTTTGGGATGACATTTCCTTCTGCTCCTCTAGCTAGCTTACCTTCTACAGTTCCACTCTGGACATTACGATATTCGATAACTGGTCGATCATCATCTGGCAAATTTGCCTGAATAGCTTTCTTAATTTTCGCCACTTGAGACTCAAGAACACCAATGGCTTTCTTGCTATTGTTACCAATGCTGGTGTACTCCTCTTTCTCTACTCCGTATGTCATTCCGTCCACAGTGACTTTGATTTCTACTTCAATCATTCCTTTGGCTCCCTCACCTTGAATACGACTTTGTCATTCTCAGGATCTTGCCACTGAGTTAGCAAAGGGTTTTCAGCTTCTAATTGCTTATAGCTTACTTGAATTTCCCCTCCTGCTGCCAATACCAAATGTGCAACCTCAGAGTGATTCATCCATCCAGTTCTACCAAGGTAATCAAGGATTCTAGTTGCCACCACTCTGTCTAAAGGGGACGCTGATGACATGTCATATCCCTGCTGTAGGATATCCATGATATCCTGTACTACTCCCATATTCATATTACTTAGCCCATCTCTCTCCCTTAATGTCCCACTCAACTTCAATGGGCACTCCCATAAATGTAGTGGACATAGCCTCCGCTAGTAGCTTACCAATTTCCTGCGCCTTGTCTTTGGGAACTGATGCCACGATTTCGTCATGCACTACCAGTCGAATGTATTGTCCGAGCCCCATTTTGTGAGCCTTGTTAATGCCCGCAGCGAATAGATCACGAGCAACAGACTGAATAGCGTAATTAGCGGCCGCGTAGCTGGGTGAAACAATAAGTCTTCTGCCCGTCGCGGTGTAAAGAACTCCACCTGTCTTTTCAACATTGTCTTTTAGTCCTGTCGCATATTTGTAATAGACCTTGTATTGTCTATCGAATGCTTTAATGGCGCGGGTAACTTGAGCCATGGAAGGCATGTAGCCAGTCGTGTCCGACTCACTCATTTGTTGATAGATTCCCTTAGCTCCGCCCAAATATAGACGACCAAAACCAATAGGCTTAGCAGCCTGTCGCTTACCTTTGTGCGCCTTATTTGTAGCATCGTAATCTGGGAACAATGCTTTAGCTGTTACTTCGTGCAGGTCGTCACCATTAATGATTTTTGCAATCAAGACTGGGTCTTGCGATACTGCCGCAGCCACCCGGAATTCCACCTGCGCGTAGTCAGCGGTGATAATAACTTCACCATCATCAGCGATAATTGCTCCTCGCACTCTCGGGTCATCCCGTGGGAACTGCTGAATAGGAGGATTTGAAATCGACATTCTGTGAGTGGCTGCTTGCATAGGTCGAATATTTGGATGAATTCTTCCATCTGCTCCAAGTTCATCTCGCATTTGCCTAATGTATCCAGCATAGTGATGATTTCTTTTCGCTTCAAATACCGCTGTAGCCAACCCCCTAATCTTTTCATTGGTTCCAAGATTCATTAGCTCCTTAATCACTGACTTGTCTAGAGATGGACGGTTAGTTTTATCTGAAAACTTTGTCCATTTGACATCGAATTCTTCAAACTTCTCGATAAGGGAAGCGGCAGAATTAGCATATGATTTCGCTGTTTTTCCTTTTGCAATTCCCCACTTATCTCTCAGCTCTAGTTCGTACTGCTCTGCAATGTCATCGTATTCCTTTTCGACCCGGCTAGCCCATTCGTCGTCAAAGAGAACACCGTCTCTTTGCATCTGCGCCAGTCGCCATCCCAAAGGACGTTCGTAATTGTAGAATTTTTCTAGATGTAATTGCTTTAGTTTCTCTTGTGCTACCTCTGCCAATCGCGCGGTAAGAAATACATCCTGCCCGGCATACAATTGGTATGCTTCATTGTCGGTGGGAATCTTAACCCACATATTGTCTGCGCTACATTCACGACCATAGATCTTCTTGCATTCTTCTAGAATCGCGCCGCGCGCATCCTTCTTACCGGAGTATCCAATGTATTCATTACCTAATTGCTCAAGTTTGTGCCCGGAACCACCTTTCATGATCGGTCTAGGATCAACCAATCTAAATGCGGTTTCCGTGTCTTGTGCGCCGGTGAATAGATCATCGAAATCTAAACCGAGTGATTGTTCAACAGCCATGCCATCATAAACCCAATTGTGCCACCAGGTCGGCCGACCATCGAGCCCAATCAAATCATTAATTTCTTGCTTGTGCCATTCGGGTCTGAGAATCCATGCTTTATCGGTGGTTCCAACTTGGACAATGCGAACACGGAAATAATCCTTGAACTGATTTAGTCCTGTTGTTTCCGTGTCCGCTGCCCATGTGATATCTGGATTGTTGTATAGCTCGTAAGCTTCCGAGAGATCATCGTTAGGACCAGGAACATAGACCACACCCAATGGATGCTTTAGTTCCTTCATTTACACCTCTTCGATAGCCCGTTCCACTGTATCCATATCGGAGAACCAAGGATCTAGCCAATCGTATTTGTCATCTGCCATCAAATACTCTTCGTATTCTTCATCAGATAATTCAACATCAGTTTGCTGGATCTTTGTTAGAATTAATGTAGGCATTAGTAGTCCCAATCTTCATCGCGATAAAACCCAGGATCAAAATCCTCGCTATTGTCTTCCCATTCTTGTTCCTCGAATAGCTCATCATCGTCATCAGGATCAAATAGATCTTCATCATCAACGAATAGACTCATTGACTGCCTCCAATGCCTTTGCCTCAATACCATCGTTGTTAGTAGGGATTACTGTCACTCTTTCGAGTGCCGTCAAGATAACCGGTCGCATATTAGTACGTCCATAAGCGCCTTTTCGCAATGGTTGAACTCTCAATACTAATTGCTCAGTTCCCCAATGATCTCTGTTCTCAAAGCCCAACACTTCAGCTTCAATCATCCACTGATGAGAACCTTGTCTACCTGGATAAACCACAATGGCTCCCGGAACAATTGGAGTCCCGCGCCAGTCATTGATTTGTATATGCATCAAATCTCCCATGGTGCTACTGAATCTTCAGCAGGTTCTAACAAATTAGGAAGCTCCCAATAGGACACAGCCGGAAAGCCTTCCTTACTGACCTTTCCATTTAGCTCATTGAATGCTCTTTGTAACAAGCGATCATTGTATCCCTCTGCCTCGCCTACCTCTTTAACTACTTTGGATGGTGTCTTACCATTCTCGGCTAGATAAGATTCGAGCCATTCCTCTGCAAGTTCCATCTTAGATTTGGATGTTGTTTTTGTAGATAGCATCGTACGAATACTTCCCGCTGCTCGGTCTTGCCCCCACGTGAGAGCCACCGAAGTAATGATTTCATCTTCCCATTCTCCTACGGTTACCTGACTCAAAGAATAGGTCAGGTCTGGCAAATCAGATCGACCGAGGTTGTTTTTCGGTTGACCCATTACTTTTACTTCTCGATTTTCACTATCTTCTACTACGTACAAAACGGCACGAGCCACCGCAGAGAAAGCACGTGATCCCATAAGGGATGTCAGCGGATCAGTTGATCCACTTTTGTTTACGTGCAGCAATCCCAATACCGCAGCCTCAGATTCGCTGGCCATTTTAACCAATGGCTCTAATGCCTTACGTACTTCTGAATCCTTGTGCGTGTCTAACTTTGCGTCCACTCTGGACATCAAAGGGTCGAGCAAAATCAATGCTGTTCCATGTTCCTTGGCAAGGATACTTAACTCTTCAACATCTCGCGGTAAGCTCACTCCATATTCATCAGCATCAGTAGGTTCTACTCTAGCTACCCTAGTCAAATCTGCTTTTGCAGCATTGAGCCTAGGAATAATAGTGAAGGACCAATCATCCTCAGTCGCTACAATGATTACTGTTTTAGGTTTCCCAAAATGAGCACCAGGAAGAGTACCCCTGGTGATATCTGCTACCAATGTATAAGCCAGAGTCGATTTACCAATACCTTCGCGGCCAGCTAGCAATGCCAATGTTCCCAAGGCAATTCTACCGTCCCACATCCAGTGAACAGGTTTCTGTTCAATGGTATTAGCCCATGTAACTTTTAGCTTTCTCTTAGGCAGTGATTTCTTTGCCTTGTCGATATCACCAGCATGATTAAGCAAAGCATATAGCCGAAGCTTTGTTAATTTGGTGCCAGCTCCCGGCGGCAATAGCGGATCACTACTAGAGAAATTGGTAATTACGAATGTAGCAAAGTCAGGAATGCTGAGTGAAATTCCCTCGTCGCATTTCTTACCCGGCCGCGTCCATGTTGTTTCACTGCACTGCGTATATCCATGCGGTGCCAGGATTTCATTCCAGCTTAATGGGAAATCATCCTCAGCAGGTTCCACAATGGTGGGTACTTCGTAGGTATCTGGAATACCTAAGTCTTTTAATTCATCTTTATTATGAGAAGGCTTATTCAACCATCTAATTTGTACTGGTCGTTTCAATCCTTCTTTATGGTTAATGCTTCCAGGGACTCTGAGAATTCTTGCTAGATCAGCTACCTTGTCAACATGAAAGCCGAGTAGCTGGCCCTTATTCTCAAGTAGGTTTCCCCATTCTTGAATCGCTTGCTTTGCCTGTGCCTTATCCGCTGGCTCATTGAATACCCATGGTGAATCGAAAATCCAGAATGCCTGTAGGCCACCACCTGAATGCATAAGCATTGATGGTTCTGGAAGTCCGTCCACAATAGATAGTGCCTCTACTTCGTCCCCTGGATTCGGGAGTGAGGCAGGCTTATGTCCCACCTCTCCGATGTCAAGGTCAGCCCAAAAACCAGGAATGGAGATAATTGTTTTCTCTCCACCTCTAGTTTCCTGAGGCTCGATATGTGTACCAACCGATAGGTAAAGGTCAGCCTTGTCTGCATATTTATTGATTACTTTTTCAGCGGCGTCAATCCGGCTGGTTGCAAACCATTGCGTTTTGCGTGGCCTTCCACCAGCAAATGCAGTGATTCCGAAATACCCTGGACTATTACTGTAAAGTCTGTCCAGCCATTCTCGGATGTCGCTCACTGGTCACTCCATTCTACTCCTTTATTTAAGCTGTAATGCCCTAACGGCTGTCTCTAATCCTGTTACTCTATTTTGAAGGGCAACAATAGCAGTAGTAGCATCAGATCTAACCGCATCTGTGTATGCTTTTGCATCTGCTCGTAACTGTGTAATTGATCCATTGGTATTGCTAAATGCAGTAGTGATCTGTGCTTCTAAACCATTTGGCCCGCGCACGTATGTATCAATAGCTTGGAATTGCTGATCAATTGAATCTACTTTAGTGTTCACTGCATTGTGCCAATTGATATGTGAATCTACTCCTGCTTGAGTTGCAACTAAGACACCGCAGGCAGGACACACAACACATTGCCGTAGCAATTTAATCACTTCAGCACTGCGCCATTCTTCGTTTACCATTCATTCCCCTTTCAATACAGACAAGAAAAGGGGTCGATCCGTACTGTAGTAGTAGGACCGACCCCCAATCTAATTGGTATTGCTAAGGATTACTCGGCTGAAACAGTCTCAGCAACGACAATCTCGCGGCCAGTCGACTTAGTGAAATGCTCCTTTGCTGCGGCTGACAAACGACCGCGCGCACCAACGGTTACACCCTCAGGCAATTCAGCCTGCTCTAGAAGGAATGCGCGAACCTCGCGCGGAGTAGCTGCTGGTCCAGATGCCTTACGTGCCATGATAAAACTCCTTTGTGTTTTGTCCTGATAGGACAGTGAATTGTTTACTGCGCCCCATCGGCGCTTTTCACTCAGTTAGACTGAGCAAGTCTTTCGTGTTCTACTGTTACACGCCATTCTGCATACTCTTCCCGAGTCATAGGAACAGCTTTCTTGTATGTCTTTTCGCTGCGTAAGTACCAATCATACTTACTGACTTCCTTATACCAAGGAAGATCTTGACCCTTAGTACCCGCTGGAATATCAAATAGTACGTACCAATCGCCATCCACATTCTCAAGAATATAAATTCCATCTGAATTGTAACGGTGATAGGTCGCATTCTTTGCGGAGCCTAGATCATTGTAAACCGAAAAGGTTCCCTGTCCTCTGCTATCCTTTGCAAATACCGCATAGCGTGCGACATTCTTTGGAGGATTGAACTTCAGTCCCATACTCAGTGTCCAATGTGCTTAGAACGAACCACGAAGTTATGGTATTCGTTGTCACCCTTACGATTATTCTTGAGTCCCTGATATGCAAGAGCTACAATGTCACCATTACGAAGACCCGCATCCTGCTCCTTTTCCATCTGTCCTCTTAGGACAGTGGAGTATCCACGGACTCCCCAGATAAGCTCTGGATCATTCTTATCCTGAACCTCCCAATAAGGAACATCGTTTCCACCATACTTAGCATCCTGAGTAACGGTTCCAATGTGGATTACCTTACCCTGAATTCCCTTAGGCTGTTCGTCATCACTCTGCGGAATCCATGCTTCTGCATCTGACTCTGACATGTCCGAAAGCAAATCGAAATCGTCGTCATCATCCGGCTGAACAGGATTGTTTTCCTGAATATCGGAAAGCAGATCGATATCCTCGTCCGCTGCTACCTTGGAAGTGCGACCCTTTGCTGTTGTTGCTACGGTTGGTTTTGCTGCTGTGCGTGCTACCACTTTAGACCTCTTTCTTTTGGTTGGCCTGTTTCCACTTGATTGTTTCTACTTCATTGATGTTAAAGAATACCGCTGCTGCATGATCTTCATCGGTTTCTCCGGAGAACCATTGCATAAAGTGCCGGAAGGCTGATGCCTTTGCGCGGTCTAGCTCTTCATCACTATTAGCCTTCTCCCAATTCCTACGGCTATATTTAATAGCTCCTTTTCGCAGTAGCTCTGCCCATCGGGTGAGCATAAGTTCGCTATAGGGAATTCCCTCAGGAATTACTAGGTCAAAAGCTGGTTTGTCATCTGCTACGTCTCTTACCATTCCTGAATCAAAGTGCAATCTCTGTCCGGAATCCTTAAGCCCTGACGACCCCCGATCCTTGCCGACAGTTCCATCCTGGACAGTAGGATCAAATTGCTTACACTTACAATTGTCACACTGGTCAGCAAAGCTTGCATGTTGACCTTTCAAGTGTCCACAATTGCATCTATCTTTTTCCACCAGGCACCCAGCTTTCTTCGTCTGCGTGGATTGCACGATCATCGATGTATGCTGCATACAATGGCTTTCCACATTGGATTTCCTTGAAAGGAATGCCATAATGCTTTAACCAGTGTTCGATTGTTTGATAGTCAGTCCAGCCGCGTGAAGTATGGATAATGATTTTGTATCCTAACTCAACTAGCTCATGGACCTTAGCAATGTTGGTCCAAATTGGATCTCCTATCTCAGAGGTAGGGTTCTCTGGTGTCCATAGTGGATATGCAAGCGTGCCATCAAGATCCACACCTACCCAAATTAACTTATCTCGAACCGGAACTGGTTCGGGTCTTTCGTAAAACTGATCAAAACTATCTATTGTGTCTGAGCTAATTGGCATAATTCATGATCCATTTCTGGGCATGAAAAAAGGGACCAGGTTTATCCAACCTGATCCCCTTTCTCAATTACAGGTATTGGCCGAAGCCGCCATCCATTTCGCCATTACTTGCAGCTGCACGCTGTGCCTTGTGAGATTCGCAGGTGCAATTCGCGTCTACCCAATCAGGACTTGGACGCCATCCGGGTTCGTTACGATATCCAGGAATCTGGTCGGCACGAATCGGACCATTGATGGAATCAACCATTGTGTCCGGCGCAATGCCTTGTGTAGATCCCGCATAAGCATTGCCGTCTGTACCATCCGGGCCGTAGCTACGCTCATAATTGGGCTGCTGTTGCTCCATTGCATTTGTTAGGCTACCGATTAGCTCTAGTGCCTCTTCGGGAGACGCACCTTTAGCTACCATGTTTTTCAGGAATCCAATCGGGTCATCACGTAACTGTGCAGCCATTTCCTCTGCCTGCTTACGCAAAACCCATGTCATTACTGGTCCCATTGCTAGAGTCATCGCCTCAACATCAAGCTCAAGGTAAGCCAGTCTGTCCTCAATGGACAATCCCTCTTCCTTACGCTTACTCGGTGACCAGAAACGAGGATCATCCGGGTTAGTAGGGTCACCGTACTTCTCGAACAATTCTGGATCGGTTTCCTTACGCTTTTCGAGTAGTTCCCGAAGGTTGTCAGGAAGTTCCATGCTCTTTCCTCCATGATTGATACATTGGCTCGAAATCTTCGAGAAACAATGTCACTGTCCACTTGCCTATGTTTGCTTCGCCTTGACCATTGTGCCGCCAGATGCAAATAGGTACTGCATCATTATTACTTTTCTGCGCCTGTGTTAGAGCAACGGGAAGTGTCACTGTGTCCCGTGCCTTGATTTCAACAACCAATCCTTCAGGAGAATTAAGAATGTCTTCTCCTTGATCTCCTGCACCGACTGGTGTTGCATAAGGTGCCATGCCATTTGCTACCCATCGTTTAGCGATTAGTCTTTGTGTGGCATAACCCCTATGCTTACGCGACTGTGCTCTTACCATTGATGCCGACAATGTATTTTAAGGAACCGATAACATCCGGAGCCTCATTCAAAGCTGCTCGTACATCTGCAAGAATTCGCTCATTTGTTCGTGTTGCTAACCTGAGTGTTTGTAGTTCTCTGCTTTGTGTTTCGATCACAGTGTCTTTTTCCTGGATCATGTCCCGGAATTGACGCTGCGCTCTACCAAAAGCTACATTCAGATCACTAATGTTTTGTGTAGCAGTTTCAATTGCTGCATTCTTTTCTTCGATGCGCTGCTCTAGAGCATGTGCCCCTTCAAGCTGAGACAATAGCTGCTCATTGTGGGTAGTCAACTGCTGGTTAACCAGTGCTAGTTGTCTTACTCTTTCTGCATTTGAATCAATTTGCTGCTGAAGGTCAGTAGTCTGTGCCTTTACAGTAGCAAATGCCAAGTCATCGCTACCCGATGCTTGGCTTGCATTGTCCTTTAGGGACTGGATTTCTGCATTAAGCTGAGGAATCAGAGCAACTTGTTCCTGATATTTAGTAAGCTGTTCCTGTGCATCCGTAAGCTGTTGCTTCAGTTCTTGAATCTGCTGCGGATATGTCTTAGGTTTCTCAGCCATTACTCACCTCTCACAATAGCATCGAGAGCATCAGCAACATCTGATAATGGTTCCGTGTATGTACGCAATCTTCGTGAGTATTCTTTGATCTCGTGGATCAACAAACCCATTTCATTACGCAACACATTTACTTCTGCCAATAACTCAGGACATTCAGATGCAACTGCTTCCGGTTCTGAGAGACCAATGTTATTCTTGATTAGCAACTAGTTCGCCTCCCTCCATGAATTGTCTGATCAATTCTTCTGCAAAATTCTGCAATAGCAATGCACCTAATGCCTGAGTCGCTACATTTACTGGCATTGATTTCTCTACCAGAATAGATCTCTTGTAGACCTTGCCTGGTGCGGTTTCTGCCTGTACTTCTCTCAACACATAGGTAAATGATTGGAGAGTCTTATCAGGACCAAGTAAAGCAACTGATGTTTCAGTTTCTTCTGGTCCTAATTCTCTTGTCTCACCATGTGCTGGTCCGCCAAGCAACAAGTAAGAAGTAATAGCTACCACTTCCTTTGTCTCTTAATAGGGTACTTATTGATGGCAGGCTTAATCACTCTCGGCCCACGCTTTAGCTTCCATTCAAGCGAGCCCCGCAGTCGTTTGAATTGTTCCCATTCTGCATCAGTTGTGTCGACTGGGATCAGTGCAAAACCTTCCGGCCGTAGCCACAAAGCATATGCAGCACCGGTTTCAGGCATGTCCTTAAAGGATTGTGTCATGTTGTCATACCATTTTGGAGCATAGACATAAGCTGTCTGCTGCAAACTAACTGATTCCCACACACCTGAGGCACCTGATTTTGTGTCTACAATAACTAAATCATTACTAATTGCTCGCAAACGACAGGCCATATCGAATCGGCCCGCGTATCCAACTTCATCATCCCATACGGTTTCTTCCAACATCACAGGTTCTACATCGAATTCCTTTAGGAATCGAACATAACTCTTGAGATATGGAGTCATGCCTTCGGGCATTCTTTCTGCTTTAGGTTTTGTTTTATTCATTACTGCTCTTGCAATTTCTTCGGTGTAATGATGAACCGAAGTGCCCTCGCGTGCTGCCTTATCTGAATAACGGGAACTGGCTCCTTTAATCCAATCAATTGCTCGACGCTCACCCTCTTTAGAGTCAGAGCCGATAATCTCTCGAACTTCGTCCATGTTTCCTACTACATATTCAGCAGCTAATCGCGCGGCCCATGGAGTAAGTGCATTCTTAGGCATCATGTCGACAATTCCTGACACGCCCGGCACTTCTACTCCGGTTTCTGTGTTCTTATACCAACGTTGTTGGTCAGGCTTTTTACCTTTGAACACATTGACAATAGGCAATACCACCTCCTTTGTTTCAATGAGTGCCACCTGTAGGAATCGAACCTACGACCTATCGAGCTTCAATCGATCGCTCTACCATCTGAGCTAAAGTGACGAGACTAGACACCGTTATTAAATGGTACGGATAACCTCCGTTAGTTTTGATTGCTGTTGGTGTCTAAAAATAGCAGTAGTTTTAGGGTAGGTATATGCCCCTCGAAGGGGTACGTCAATGCCCTTTAATTGTTTTGGTTTTAGGGTAGAGCAATGCCCCTCGAAGGGGTACTAGCATGCCCTTTAATTGTTTTGGTTTTAGGGTAGTGGGATGCCCCTCGAAGGGGTACTTACATGCCCTTTAATTGTTTTGGTTTTAGGGTAGAGGCATGCCCCTCGAAGGGGTACTTACATGCCCTTTAATTGTTACTAAATTTCTAGTTGGTGTTTCACTACCAGCGCTCCGAGCTTTCGTACTTGTCGCCGGTAATCAGAAAGCTTTGCGCCCTTATTCATCGGACCTTTACCATTACCTGCCCAACCCCAGTGATAAAATTGAGATCGAAGCATCGATTTTGCACCATGTGCGTGTGCTCCAAGCAGAGCCTCAAATTCTTCCCTAGAATCTGCGGCTTGTGCAGCGAAAACAATTGCCCACATAACACTATTATTTAACAAAGTAAAAGTTTCTGTCCACTTGCGATTGGTCGCGGCTGCGGTCTTACCGGGATCAATTCCCATTGCATTTAGCGCTTGCCGTTTGAATACAATATACCGAGCAGCCTTTTCTTTTTCATCTGATCGACGGAAATCCATTGCATCCGCTTGGTGCGAACGGAAAACTTCTCGTCTTTCCATTTCATATTGCTTAGATTCCTCAGGATTATCTACCTTGATTTCCCGTAACCGAGTCCAGTGACCTTGGCCAAGATAATCGGCAACGTCTAACTGCTCAAAAGGAATCGGATCATAAACAAATGTTTTCTGACCATCCGTCACTTCGACATGTCCTTCTTGCTTATAGCCACGAATATCTGACAAAGGGCCAGGGTATTCAGCAATGATACGAATAGTAGTCACATCATTTGCGTCACTTTTCTCCCAGCCGAAACGATTTCGCCAGCGATAGGT
>Ga0247761_1000019_pt1 | contig 27100 bp, 42 predicted proteins | sample UWRJL111311C4_FD_179915 | JGI IMG/M metagenome (GOLD analysis project Ga0247761, IMG submission 179915) | Plant litter microbial communities from Arlington Agricultural Research Station in Wisconsin, United States - UWRJ-L111-311C-4 | ecosystem: Environmental > Terrestrial > Plant litter >...
ACCGTTGAGCTGACCACGTTCGTGGAGCGCGGGAAGGATCATCCGGAGGGACCGGGGCTGACGGAGGTGACGACCTTCGTCCCGGAGACGAAAGCTCCGAAGGGTAAGACCAAGAAGTGAGTACGAAGAAGCGCCGGCACCCATGGGTGCCGGCGCTCTTCTGTGCCGATCAGTAGTCGCCGCGCGGCGCCGGCGTCCCGCGCTTGGCGAGGTAGTTCGTGAGGAAGCCGGCGGCCGTGGTGACAGCCAGCGTGCCGGCCCCCAGAAGCCAGCCCGGCAACGTGGTCAGGTCGAGCGCGTTCAGCGCCCCCAGCGCGGCCGTGGCGCCCACGGCGAGGCCGTACTGCGTGAGCTGGCCGATCACCGCGTCACGGGTGATGCTCTTCTTGCCCTCGTTCGATTCCATGCCCATCTCCTTCGGTTACTTCAGCCGTGGTGGCTGACACTGGTTGACGTTGTACTGCACGAGATATTCCTTTTGTACTGCTTTGCCCGTATCTGTCTCCGGAGGAGCATCGATATAGACGTTGAGCAATGCCTCCAGTAGATCACAGTACCGGCGCCGGGCTTGCTCGGTCTGCGCCGCTGCTGTCTGCTGAGCCGTAGTCACAGCCTTCTCAGCGGCCCGCTGAGCTACCCACAGCGACAGTATGGGGCTGAGCAGCCCTACCATCAGAACCACCGTGAGCGTGTACGTCAGCGGGCGCGTCATGTGCGCTGGAGCCATGGTGTCAGCCTCCGGTCTTGATGCGGATAACGATCATGATTCCTGCGATGATGATGCTTCCGCCGGAGGCGGAGACGACTGCTCTACCGTAGGCTTCGCGCGCCCATTGCGGAGTGCGATGATTTCCGCGATTCCCGGGACGCCGATCATCGAGCCGCCGAGAAAAAGGAACCATTCGTTCACCTGAGTAGGTGGCACTTCTAGCATTTGGTACAGAATGATCAGCCATCCCCCCACGAACATGATCGTGTCTCGGGTCAAGACTTGTGCTAGCCAGCGCTTCACGCATGATCCTTCTTTCCGTCCATTCGGCTCACGGGTTCCGGGCGAGCTTACGCGGTTCCGACACCTTCACGCAGAACGGTACGGACGGCGTCCGCAATCTGCTCTTCGGTCACGCCGGTCAGCATGGGCGCCAGCACGGCGGCCAGGGAGGCGGCGAGCGCTGACTCATCCACGTCGGCCGGCACGCGGGCGCCGATCGCAGCGAGCAGCGCACGATACTGCGAGTCCTGGCGCGCGAGCAGGCTCGACATGGCCGTGCCCGGAGCCACGGTGCCGTTGCCGCCCGGCGGGTAGGTGGCATCGCTGACGCCAGGCCAGATGTTCCCGTCTTTGTCCTTGCCCGGATCGAAAGCCCAAATAGCCTTCGCAATCGCAGTGATGTCTTCCTTGTCAAGAGTCGCCACGATGTTACCCACCTTCCTCAGTTGGAAATCAAACGTCGTGTTACTGTCCCCGGCATTCGTCCAGGCGCCGGAGAAGTGAATGTGCTCCGTGTGCGCGCTCGAGCCCGTGTACGTAGTGGGCTCGAAGTTGTCGCGCGAATGGTAGAGCTTCCGGTTGTAAATCATGTAGCGGATGACCGAGGAGAGGTTGGGCAGCTTCCGCAGATGGTCCACCACCATCTGCGCGGTAGTGCCGGATTCGCCTAGATCACTATCCATGTCCCACGCGCGGACTTCCTGGAGCGAATCGCTGTCGCCGTCCCACCCTGGCCGCGAGCCGGCAGTGTCGTCCGGATTGTGGTCGCTGCTGCTTTCAGCCTGATGCGCAGCGTCACCGATCGTTCCATCGCTCTTCTTGTCGCGATTCGGCCAGCGCGCATTGACCTGCGAACGCAGGTTGTTCAGACCAGCGGTCAGTACCCATGCCATTACATTTCACCTTCTATCACGTAATGCAGAGTGACGTTTGCGCTCACTAATCGCGCGTCGCAGTCCTGCCCGTTCCAATGATCAATGACGATCTGCAATCGTTCGCCCGCGCGCAGCCGGCCAGTGAGCGGCATCGGACCGAGGTGGGTATTCGAGTAGTATACGCTCCCATCCTCGTTGTGATGCGTCTCGTGCTTTTGGCACTGACGCTCGCTGGCCTGCAGAGTACTGGTGATGCTCTGCGTTCCGTCCGCGTTGACGATCGCGAAGCGGCCCATGAGATGGAAGCTTGACTCTTCCTCGAGCCCTCCCTGGATCATGGCAGCCACCTCACCCCAGAAGATGCACGGGCCGGCTGAGAGCACGCTCCAGCCCTTCGGTCCCGCGTGCTGGCCCCACGTCTGGTTTGGCAGCGCCGGGTCTTCGATCTCGGAATCCCACGGAATCGTGATCCACGTATTCCCTCCGTGCGATACTGGAATCTTCAGACCGACTGAATAGTCGCGCGAAGCGTACTCCAGTTCGACAGTGCGAATGTTCGTCATTGCCCATCCATTCTAGTTAGTCACGGGGTGACTGTTACGGAACTTGATTCTCCGGAAGATTCAATGGCGGTCAAGTTGGTCACATGTCCGCAGTAATCGGACGCAAATTCTTCGAGAGCGCGACCGAACGTATTCAGGGTTTCTTCAGTAATTCCCTCTCCATCCTGAGGAAAGCCACTGATTTTGACTCCTTGAATTACGACCGAAGAAAGCTCATTCGAGCCGTCGTAATAGGTGAAACTAAAAACGTTTCCTTTGATCATTTTCATTCTCCGTTCTCAGCTGAGACGAATCGTACGGACGTAACTCGTTGCGAAAACACCAGTGTTGACAGCGGTAGAAGCTAGTTGCGCCCACTGGATTGCAATGACTCCAGCCGTGGCGCCCATGATGACGACGCTCGTTTCCCTCAATTCCACTTGATTGGAAACGCTGTCTCGCGAACCGTAACCGATAGGTGTTGCGTAACCGTGCACACCCGAACGACTGGAGAAAGTTGTGCCGGAAGGAGTATTGTCAAGTGCACCAGTAGTAGAGATCTGACCCAAACCGCTCACAGTTCGGTTGGCGCTCAACAGACCGGCCGGCACGTTCCATGCTGTTTTGATAGCAGCTTCTTTTGTCGTCGCGTATCGCAGAGAGAACTCTACGAGATAAGTCGCATTCGCGAGCAACGTGGGCGTCTGAAGGTCGGGATCGTCGGCCAGGGTGGTGGTGGACGGACGCAGGGTCGCCACGCTCTTGATCACGTAGTCAGGGAGCATCGCGTTTGCAAGGTCAGCGGTCCACGGATCACCGACTTCGATGCTTGGATATTTGGCCATTAGCCCATCGCCTCCTTCTGGCTAGAGTACCGGATAGAAAATGTCGCGGACCTGGACGGACTCCCCGGCAAGGTGTGCCTTCCCGACTCCACCCGTATTTACCCCCCTGGCCGAGACCGTGAAGGTTTGCGGTGAGGATGTCCCGGAGATGGCTGAAATCGTGATGACTTCCCCAGCGATCACGATGTCAATCGGGAAGTTGCCGGGCTTCGTTGTCGTGGTCCCCCACAGCGTCGAGCCGGCCGCCGTGCTCACTTGGAATGTGGCTGCTCCGGAAGCAGCGAAGCCGCTCGTGACCGTGCAGTTCGCAGCTGCCACTCGGTATCGAGAGTTAGAAATGCTCGTCAAGTTGTTGGCGATATACGGACCGTACGGAACGGTGTTGAATTCGATCCACCACTTCCGGTTGCCCAATGTTTCGTAGCTACCGAGAAGGAGCAGTAGAGCATCATCCGGCGGGACTCCGACTTGATTGAGACCAGTCAGCGTCAGAAGGTCTCCGATATCAAGATGCGAAATGCTCTTGAGTTTCAGCAGCTTCGTGGCCGTGTTCGTGAAGTTCGACCGCTCCAGATCAACACGGATCTTAGGCCAGCGCGGCTCATCCCACGTTCCGAGGAATGCATCCCAGTCCGCCTGCGCTTGAAGACGGTCATCCGTCGACACTTCTCGCACAATAGAACTAGGGTACCTTCCGACGCCAGGAGGTGAGGCGGTCGGAGATGCCGTGCTCCTCGGTCCGGAATCGACAGTGGCGGTTGCACTTGATCCGCCGGTTCGTGTAGCTGTCACATCGTTTCGAGTCAGCGCGTCATCGTCGGTCGGCAACGGCACTTGCGCACCAAGGTCTCCGGCCGCATAGCTGATCGATGGACCGTACTGGTTGAACAAAGAGATCCGTGTCCGCAGGATCAAGGAAGCGTCAGACCTTGCGGGATAGATGACGCCTTGCTCTACATCAGCGACTTGATACAAGATTTCCATAGCAGTTGTCCGCGACGGCTGATATCCCATAGCTTCGCCGCTCGGGTTTCCAATGACAACGCCTGTAATTCCGTTCTCAAGACAGATGCGCTTCCATCGGTCAACGGTAGTCTCGCCAAGAAACGCGGTAGCGATCTGGACGTACTCAGAGGTTCCATTGTCAAGGTAGTAGTTACCGATGGACATCTGCGAGTATTGCGTACCCGCATTGCCGCTCGTTCCCTGAACGTTGAAACCAACGATGTTGCCGGCCGTTCCCGCAAAAGTCAGCGGCGCCATTCCGTAAAGCAGACCATCGCCAGGGTGATACCAACCGAGGTCAACGGAACCCGTTCCTCCCGACTGAGAGAACTGGAGTCGCATGACTTGCCATTGAGTAGGAGGACTCGATCCAAAAAGAACGGAAGTGCTGTTGATCAGCGCCCCGTCTTGATCGTAAATGGCAACCACGTACGCCACGTTGGTAACGGAAATGTTGCATCGGCCGATACCGTTTGCGCCCTTGAAGTCCATAAGCGTTGTCGAGCCGGCAGGAATGCTAGGCATCTTAAACGCGAAGTTGGCGAAGCTGAACGCGGTATATGGAGTCTTTCGAGTCTGCCCGTAGAACTTGCTGCCCACAGCGGCCAGGGTGAGACAGCCATCCACGGCCGGTAGATCTGTGGCCGAACCGAAGGTGCAGTTGACGATCGTGGCCGGCGCGCCGCGCGGAACGATGTTCGCCGCGCTCGCCGAGTTCGCCCCATCCTCTAGCGGCCACATGCCCGTCACCGGCGTAGTGGCGCTCAGGTAGCCGGCGGCAACCTTTCCCTGCCAGTACCTAGACCACGCCGAAAGAACCGGGGAGCCTCCGCGCTGGAGGCGCCGCGTGACATCTGCCGCCTGCGCCGGCACGAAGACATCCCTTCCGGAGATGTCCCACTGCTGCGGAAGGGAGGCCATCTCGCCGTAGAAACGGCGATCGTCCGGAGTCACTTCGGCCGTGCTCTCCACGAGCCACGTGTTTCCCAGCCCATCGGACCATGACGTAGTCCCGCGCGCCTGCGCGTAGATGTTCGCGTTGGCGACGACCGTTCCGCCGATCACGTGCCGAAGCTCGAAGGCGTAGATGCGGCCCGGGAAGCCGTAGTGTCCGGTCAGGCCGAATCGGTTTCCATCATCGAGCCGACCCAGCTCGATGTCAGCCGTTCCGTCGAAACTGGCGATCGTGCCGGCAAGAGTGATCGGAGAGCCAAGCTGAGTGTAGGTCCCGCTGATTGAGTCGCTTGTGTAGAAAGTGACGGTGCGCCCGCCGGCTCCGTTGTCAACGTCCATCGTGGCACGCAGCGCGACGGCTCCGTACTGGATAGGCAGGGCGGTAGCGCTCTTGTATGAATTGAACGCAGTTCCGTTCGTGCTTACCCACATGATCGGATAACCGTACGGATCGACGGTCAGCGCCCACGAACGGTTAGCGCTTGCGGTCCGGCGCCATTTGGTAGCCAGCACGAAGCCGCCATCCGGACCGTTGCCAGTCCAGTTATCCGGCTCAAATTCAATCCGGAGGTCGAGATCTCCGGTTGTGCTGACGCCAGCCTTGTCGATCGTACGCACGCGAGCAGCGTCAGTGCTAGCGTCCAGAATGGCAAACGATCTATCTTCCGTGATGCTCACGCGGAAAGGTGTGTTGTTTCCAAGCTTTCCATAATTCGTGCTCGTGGGCACGCGCGTGGAGAAGAAGGCATCACGATTGTTCAGCGTGAAATTGCACGTGCAAACGCCAGGTCTGCTCTGCTGATCAGCTCGGCCGCGATTGGAGATGATGATCTCATTCTCTCGACGGATGCGGGACGTAACGTCCGTCCACGCACCGGAGATGAGCATTTCAGCGCGAATGGGCAAGGGGTCTTGCGGAAAGGTTAGAAGGCTCATGCGCTCACTCGCGAATCACCGAAAGTCCTTTGCACGCTTCCCCCACCCTGAGTGCTCACTTCAAACCGCAGATGCCGCACGATCTCCCGGAGCAGGCCAGCGTCTCCACTATCGTCCAGACGGATAACCAGGGCTTGCTCTCCCCCCTGGCCGCCGGCGCCCTTCATCATACGTTGCGAGTCTCCGGCCGTGTGGACGCTCGTGCCGGGCGGGAGGTCTGCCAGCTCGGGGCCGTTCTCTCCAACCCACGTAAGGCCAGAGCTGTTAGCGCCGTTCGCTGCTCCCTTGATACCGCCATGCGCAAGGCCTCCATGACTTCCGGGCTTGCCGAACGTCTTATAGTTCGTGATCATGGTCGCGGTCCACGTGCCTTGGAAATCGCGAAGATCATCGGTGATAGAGCGAATCTTCTGACTAGCTCCAGAAGTTCCGTTGACTTTCGCGCTCGCCACGTAGTTCTTGGCGAACCTGTCTCCGTCGCGCTTGGCTTCGCGGAACTGCTTTCCCAGCTCGTCAATCTGCTTATCGGTCAAGCCAGCGGCGTGAAGAGTGTTTCGGAGCGCGGGAGTCATCGTGCCATTGAACGTATCGCCGAGAGCGCCAGCCTTGCCCTCCAGATCGAGTGCGGCGCCGGCAAGGTCGCGAAGGGCTTCTTTGGAGTCCGTGCTGTTCTTACCGCTCTTCTTGACGCTGTCCGCATATTTCTTCTGAGCGGTAGTGAGCTTGTCACTCGCGTCGAGCAAGCCGAACACCGGATCTACTTGCGCCTTCAGCTCATTAGCCAGACCGGCAAGAGCAGCTTTCTCTCCATTAGCTGCTTCTTCCGCAACGGACATCTCTTCGCTGAGCTTCTTGGTTCCTTCAGCGGCAGGGTGGAGATAATGCTCATAATCATTCAACGAGCCTTTGGCTCCGATGATGCCTTCGGAATAGAGCTTTGCGGCTTCCGTTCCGTGTTCGTATCCATCTGCCGTGATATCGAAGACAGCGCGCCCGCCGGACATTTTCGTAAAGAAGTCTTCGATGCTATTGCGCGAAGAGTCAATCTTCTCGTCGAAACTGTCAGCTCCGCTCTTGATATCAGCGAGGCCATCAATGAACATCGTGGTGGTATGAATGATGTTCTGAAGAGACATGTCGAGATCTTCAAGCGCACTCGCTCCGGCCGGAGCGTCTTCGGAGAGCGTGGAGATCATGTCTCCGACCGACGCTCCGGTGTGCTCCAGAATTCCACCAAGAGCATCGATCGCGGGACCAGAGTTGTTAGCGGCCGTCACGAGATCGTCCATGAAGGAGTCGGCCAGGTGGACGATATTAGTCGTCAGGCCACGCACTGCGGGGGCGGTTGCCTCGAAGATCTTTCCAATCTTCGGTGCACTCCGATTCGCCAGCGTCTCCAGCTTCCCCAAGCTCTCGACAACGGGACCTTCAAAGGCTCCGCGTGCGCTCTTCGTGATCTTGTCTTTGAATGTGCTTCCAATGCGCTCCGCGTTGCTCGCGATGATCGGGTCTTTGGCGATGAGCGCCACTCCACCACCGATGGCAGCGAGCCCTACTCCACCAGCGATGCCGGCGCCGATGCCAGCTGCGATCGAAGGAGCGAGCGCAGCTCCGATCACTCCGCCAGCGATAGCCAGCGGAGGAGCACTGGCGAGAGCAGAGGAGATGTTACCCATCAACCTCTGAGCGAAGTTTCCATCCGGCTCCAGGTCGAATAGCTCCGTCAGTTTGAACTTCCTGGCCTTCTGCGATGAGGCAAGATCTGCTTGCACTTTCGAGATGGCCTTACGGATATCGAGCCTTTGCGCCGCGTCATCTGTGTTCGCGAGAGCGGAATGCAGATCGGAGAGCGCCCGGGTGCTGGAGCGGATACCGTCATCAAGTCGGGCAAGATCTCCCTTGACAGTCTTCGAGCGCTCTCCGATCGAACTCAGCTTGTTACCCGCTTTGTCGGAGGCTGTCTCTACGTCGTGAAGATCTCCTTTGAGTCCCGCGATGACTGGCTTAGTCGCGTTCTCCATCGTGACTTTGATCTTAACGTCATTCGACATCTCGTCTCACCTCCGTTTCAATCGCGAGCAATTGCATAAGCATTCCGTCAGCTTGAAGGATTTCCTCCGGCAGTTTTCCGAATCGTTCACACTGCCGGAGAATCCATAGTGCCTCTTGCGCTTCGGCCGGAAGACCTACAATGTTTCCATCGTGATCGGTTCCTCCGGGGATGAGTCGATATCTTTGGAGCGCCGATCCAAAGGGGCGGAGATGCCTCGCGTTGCTTTCATCCACTCACGAATCAGCAAGTTCTTAACCGCCACCTCCAGCTGAGTAACGCCTTCAGTGTCGGCCGGAATCTCCGCTCCGTTCTCCTCTTCGAGATTCCACGAAACGAGATGTTCGCCGATGATCTCGCACTCCCGCTCGACCGTGCACGTACCCAGCTCAAGGTTGGTCTGGACGGAAGCGGAGCGAATCTTGATCTCCGCTCCGTCCAGATCGGTCCCCTCGAAGTTGAGCGTAAACACTCTTCCGATTTTGAATCCCATTTCTCATCCCATCCGATTCTGTCGGTTGTTGCTTACGTCCAGGTAGGAACGGTGCCGTCCGCGAGAACGCCCGGAGCCGTCCACGTCAACGAGCCATCCTGTCCGCGCGTCAGTGCGTAGTCCGAATAGAGCAGTTCGGCTGCGAGCGTCTGGCCGGAAAGCGCCAGAGTGGTTGTGCGCGCAACGCTCGAAGACGGAACGGTCTTGAAGACCGCGTGAGACAAGTTCGCCGCGTCGTTGAAAGCCGCGCCGTTCAGCGTGACGGACATGTCAGCCAGCAGAAGCAACCGCTCTAGAGCTGACTTGTTGACCCCAGTCACGTCCTGCACGCCGCGCGGCGTAGCGAACTGAAGATTCGAGATATCATTCGAGATGTCCCGCGCCGTGCCAGCCGAATCATCGACGGTCACGGAAAACGGAAAACCGGCTTCCTTGGCCATTACCCGCGCTCCTTTGCTTCCTTGATATTGCCTTGATGTTCGCTGAAATCTTCGACCCACTGATCAGCACGGAGCTTGCGGGCGGGAGTCTTGGTCGGATTGCCGCGATGATCTCCACCACGGATATAACAGATGGGCTCGCGATCCAGCGGTATACGATGTTCCGCAAAGCACTTCTGTCCGGCAGGAAATTCGAGCATCACGTTACTATTTGCCTGCCCAACTACCGTGTACTTCCGCCCCGAATGGTCGCGGATATATCGCCCCTGCCGTTGACCGAGGTCGGTCGACAGGTCGATAAAGATGCGCCAGCCGTTCGCGAAGTTCTTACAACCTACTTCCTGGCATGTCGCCTTGCGCCAATGCGTAGCCTGCGGCCGAGCAACGCCATAGGTCTTGAAGAACTCAGCTCCGATTCTGTCGGGGAACCGGAACGGCTCATGCTGAACGGTTGCCATTACGCGTGCCCCCCTACTTCATAACGGACGAAGTTCACGGCGTACACCGCATTGCTAAAGGTACCTGAAGAGACCACGCGGACGTATCGGCGGACGGTGGCAGTAGCGCTGGAGCTGGCGATCCGCTGCGCTGAGCGGCCAGGGAGGGCAGCGGAGAAGCCGGCTCCGGTGATGTCCGCGAAGGTGGCATTGTCCGCGCTGTCCTGGATCTTGACCGTGACATTCGTGCCGGTCACGGCGAACACGTGGAGGTAGGCGGCCCACCCCTGGCTGTAGCTGGTGGGCGTCGAGCCGAGATCTACGCCAGTGCCGTTGCTGGCTGTGGCGTCGGTCTTCTTGCCGGCCGTGAGGTTCACCCCCCAGTCCAGCCCGTACCCGTTCGCAACCGCGTTCGTGACGAACGTCAGCGCGCCATCCTGCGTACGCGTGCCATCGTAGTTGACCTGCTTCGAGACGAGTGAAGCGGCCGGTGCGCCGAGAACCGTGGAACGGAAGTAGGAGATGACTCGATCGGTCATCGGAAGCGCCTTGAGCACGTCGTGCTCACTGTCCAGCGCTACCGCGTTCGTCGGATTCCAAAACGCGGTAAAGTCAATGCCGCCGTCATGCAGCAAGCCGATCCGAGATTCCGCGCTCGCGTTGATCGGAGTAACTACCTCCGTGGTCATCGGCGCACGGACGCTCTGAATGGAGCCGATGTCACCCGACACGTCGAACCCGTCAACGTAGAGATTATCTCCCATTCCACCTTGCTTAGCCATTCTCTACGCTCCTAGGTCCATTACGTCATTGACGAGAAGAGGGATCATCAAGTCTACGGTACGGAAGGTCTCATCTCCGAGCTTGAGATAGCCAGGCTCAGCATTCATCATTTCGCCATCCATCCCGAGAACGTCTACGCATCGGATGAGACCACCCAACGTGAAGCCTCCAGAGATGGAGGTAAAGAGAGCGAGCGCAGCTGAAAGAATCTCCGGCTCCACGGTGTCACTACCAACCAGATCGGTCCGATAGATTCGGCCGAGAACTTCGATCCGGTAGCTCAGCGACTTCAAGCCAGAGGAAAGGATCGGATGGAACGAACCGAGATTGAAGCTCAGTACCATACTTTCACCGAAGGTAGGAACGCTCTTCGGCTCATGCCCATTCACGGCACCGAAGATACCGAGCTTCAGAGCGTGCGACTCCAGCGCTTGGAAGATAGCCGTTCCATCGACTGCCATTAGTTCATCTTCCTTACGTACTCAGCAACGGTAGCGTCAGCGATCTGTTGCGCGCGCCCACCATTCAACAGAGCAGTGATCTGCTCGAAGGTGTGATATCCACGGAAGCGAGTAGCAGGAAAGTTGCGCGAGCCATCACCTTCAAGCCAGTGACCGTAGATTACTCCTTGGTCTGTGATCTTCCATTGCGAAGGGGCTTCCTGGCGCGCTGCGACTCGGAAACGGTAATATGGCGTTTGTACGCGGAGTACCGAATTGAGCCGGCTGCGCACCATACGCGCGCCAAGCGCAGCGACACGCTTTGTTGCCTCTTCGCACGCATCAGCTATCGCCTTCTCTGCGCGTCCATCGAAGAGCGGTCCATTCTCAGTCACGGACATTAGACACTCCGCAAACGAGCGCCGCGCTTCAAAAGGCGACGAAGTCGAGCTTCGGCTTGCGCGATTCCGCGCCCGCTTGCCTGCCGTTCGCTCTCGCCACTTCCGACCGTACGCGCATAGCCAGCGTTGCGCTGAAGAAAGAAGTCCTCCGCGTAGGCTTGCGCAACTTCGGCAGTCAGTGAGAACGGCACCCATCGATAGACGCTAGCGCCGTTTGTGGCGATGGCAGCAGTCGTGCCGAGCGAACCGCGTTCGACTACGTGTTGATGGCGCCAGTAGATCGCAGTGCCGGCACTGTGTGCCGCTAGCACTGTTCCGCCGGCTGCGCGCCGCAGGGTCAGCGTGTTCCCTGCGATCTCCAGCACTTGCACGCGCTCGCTGTCAATCAGGAGGTATTCGTTCTCCGTGAAGACCGAGCCATTAGAAACGGTGATCGTCACGCCTGCGTTGCTCAGCGCGAGAGCTGACGCAGTCTGCGTGCTATCGATCCATCGAGCGCCGGCAACCTGCACCCTCTCCTGGCCGATGCGCAGCACGGCACCGACGCTTGCGGGCGCTGTGAGGGTCACCAGCGTGTCGGAAGCGGTGATGGAGCCTACGAGGGTGCCGGCGGTCGTTTCGTCGTTCGTCCAGCCCCACAGCCCCGTGATAGACACTGCGTTCTGCGGTCCCCCAGAGAACGCAGCAGACGAAGACCTGTTGAGGTCTAGGTGCTCGTAGGGCGGACCGTACGTGTTGGGGCCAAGCAGATAACTGCTAGGCGCGATGGTGACTCCGCCAGAAACAACCGAAGTCGCCGAGATGAGTGACCATTCGTCAAAGTCAATCCGTTGAGTCGGGTAACGCTTCGACCAATCCGGATAGTCGAAATAGCGAGTAGCTGTCATCGGGTAGAGGAAACGATGCGTGAGTCCTTCGACCGCACGAGAGCCAGCACGACATGCACGGTCGATCTCCGCATACATGTACGCGGTCGGCTTCACGTCCAGCGCCGCCGCGATTTCATCACGAGTGACGTAAACGGGCTCAAGCATCGTTTCCCCTCCCTCTTGCCGATCAGTATTCGGAACCGTCGAAACCGCACCTGAGCTTGCCGTTAGGCGCCGGAAGCAGAACCTCCGAACACCGTGGGCAAGTTACCGGCTGGCTGTCTTCCTGTTGCTGTTGCTCTTCGTTGCGACGTTGGTTGTCGAGGATGACGATGAGCTGTTCCCAGCTGATGTCCCCACCTCCCTCGATTCCTCAGCCTTCTTCTTCTCGGCCGCGTTCGGTTCGGTCGTGTTGCTGGCAGACGCCGGGCCAGAGCCGGAGGTCTCGCGGCGGTTCTCGTCCTGCCGCTTCTCCTCCTCTTCGTCCCGCGCCGGCCGCTCATCGTCGGAGTCGGTCCGGACTTCGGCCGGTTGAGGCTCGAAGACCAGCGGCGCAGAAGGGGTGAAGTCCGCTCGGTCAACGATGACGGGTTCGCCATCCTCGCCCGGGAAGGACACGGTGTCAGCGTTCGCTTTCGGCATGTTGATCAGCTCCGGGCAGCAACGAGGTTGGCCGGCTTGCGCCGAACGTCCAGGTCACGCGGAAGCGCGACCATGGCGCCGAGACGCGAGACGGTGCCGGGGTCAGCGGCATTGATGGAAACGTACGCGTAACCGTCGGAGAGCGTGACATCGTCGATTTCGACGACCATGATCACACCGCTCTGACCGCTGGCGCCCGGGACGGTGATGACGCCGGCGGTCGGGTTGGCCGCTGCGCTCCACGTCTCGGAGCCGTCCAGCGCGGTCGCGCGGGACTTCAGGTAGTACCGGACGTTGGGGCTCGTGAGCGTGGCGCTCGTGCCGCCGCTGGCCGCCGTGTGCTGCTGAATGGTGAAGACCGCAGCCTCGGTACCGGACGCAGCAGCGGCCAGGATGGCGATGAAGGAAACGCCTGAGCTGTTGCGCAGCGAGACGCGCGCGCCCGTGAAGCCGGCGGTAGTGAGGTCGACCGGGGCAGCCCCCAGAGTGACATCGAAGAGACGACCAAGAGCATCCATTGTGTGACACTTCCTCTGTTGAGTCCCGGGGTGTCAATGCCGGGTAATCGGATCTTGCTTGACAGTTTAGACCGGCGGACGGTGGGGATGGGAGCCACCGTCCGCCGGAGCTTGCCGTGCGGAACTGCTAGGTGCGAGTGCTGCTCAGCTGAACGAACGCGCTCAGCGTCGGCCCACTGTTCTTCGGAGTGATCGCGCTCTGAAGCCACGGCCGGCCATCCACGCGCTCGATGAAGCGGAAGACGGTCACGTCATCCACGAACCGCGCGTGCGCAGAGCTGGCCGCCGTCATCGCCATCCGGTCACCGATCAGGTACTGCGAACGGTCGATGAACGAGATGTCACCCTGGGTGCCGAGCGTGCTCGGAGCCTTTTCGGTCAGGTAGACCGGCCGGCCAAGCAGGGTCACGGGCGGCGCCTGCGAACCCTCGCCAGTGCCGATCCAGATCGGAGACAGCGTGCTGTTGCCGATCGTCATCGTGGCCAGCTGAACGAAGGCCTCCGGGGTGATGACCCACACGGCCTTGCCGAGCGAAGACGGCAACATGCGCGAGAACATCGCGGCCACGTTCGCCCACGTGATCGTGTTCGCACCCTGGCCGGAAACCGCGTTCTGCGTGATCATGGCCGGGTTGTTCGCGCTCAGCGCGCCGAGCGGTTCACCGGCGCCGGTGCCGGTCAGGAAGGCGGCATCCTCATACCAGCCGATCGCCTGCGGGAACTTCTGTCCCACGAAGGCGTCCATGCTCACGGCGCTGTCGGCCATCAGCTCGTTGGGGATGTCCGACCGCGCCGTGAGCTTCTTGGCGTCGAGCACGATCTGACCGAAGTTCGGCTTGCTCTCCACGAGCGTCGCCGCTTCTTCCGTCCAGTAGCCCACGATGCCGCCGAAGACCGAGGAGACGTTGCTCGTGCTGTCGACCATCGGGAGAGCCACGCGCGAGGAAGCCATCGGGATAACGGTCGCGCCGGGCCGCATGATGCTCTCGCTCAGGGCCAGCTGAAGCAGAGTGGTCCGGAACTCCTCGGGGATGAGGAAGCCACCCTCCGCCGGGATCGTGCTAGACAGAGCGTTCTTGATCTCGCGCCGTTTGGCAACGATGGCCTCGTTGGTCATGTCGGCATTGTGCGCCACCGTCCGCATGAACTCACCGAGGTTGCTGAACTTGCCATCGAGGGACGAACCCTCCGCCTTGCCGCCCGTGTAGAAACCGCCCGTAGCCGTGTTCAGCGCGCGCGCAGCAGCAGCGTCGGCCGGCGCCAGGTTGGGCCGGCGCACGTCCACCTTGTTGTCTCGGACGAAGTCCGTCCAGGTCTGCTGAATCTGCGTCTCGATCTGCCGAGAAAGGTCAGGGTCGACCTTGGCGTTCGCCTTCGCGTAGTTGGTCAGAAACTCTTTGAAGGAAGACGGATCAGCATAAACCTGGTCCATCACCTTCTTGTCGCAAACCATCTCGTTCAGCTCTTCGGAGCTGACGGGAATGACAGGAGCAGACATTCCAATACCTTTCTCTCGTTAGCTCAGTGAGCCGAACTCATCCGCATGGCCCATGACCATGCAGCGCTTGCATCGAGCACCGAAGAATCTTCGGTAGTTTCTTCCTCCGGCTCATCTTCGGCCAGGGAGGGATCGGGAGCCGGCACGTCCGGCGGAACCGGCGGGACGGGGATGACCGGATCAGGAGCGGCGGCGCGGTTGGCGTACCGGAACATGATCGAGCTGAGAAGGTTGCTCGGGGCTTCGTCCGGCTCCTCCCCGTCGATCTCATCCACGAGGCCGGCCTTCAGCGCCTCCTGCCCGGTGAACCACGTCTCTTCGCGCATCACTGCGCGCCACTGCTCTACGGTGCCGCCGGTCTGCTCCGCGTACATGTCCGCGATGTTGTCACTCAGCTTCCCGAGCAACTTCGCGCAGGCGATCATGTCCGCTTCGTTGCCCCATGCGAGCGTAGCCGCGTCGTGAACCATCATCGTCGCATTGCGAGCGATCTTGATCGTGTCGCCAGCCATCGCGATAAACGAGGCAGCGGAGGCCGCAATGCCATCGATGTACGTGGTCACGTGAGCGGAGTGCATCGACAGCGCGGTGTGGATCGCGATACCGTCGAAGACTTCTCCGCCTTCGGAGTTGATGTGCACGTTGATCTTCGGAGCAGTGATGCTGTTTAGCTGCTTCACGAAGTCATCGGCCGTGGTGCCGAAGTAACCAATCTCGTTGTAAATGAACACGGAAGCTTCATCGGTGCCAAGATTCTCGAAGCGGAACCACTCCGCCTCCCCTGGCCGCTTGATCTGCACACTGGAGGCGTTACGGAGACGGTTGGAGAGCGATCCCCACTCGGAGACAAGTGCGCGATTAGTGGCAACGATCTTATCCCGGTTCATGTCTTCCGTCTCCTCCTGAGCGCCGCGCCGCTTCTTGACCCTGCCCCGGCAGGAATTACCGAACTGCTGCCCGACACACAGCCGGTACCCCACTCCTCCAGGGTAGTCCTGATACGCCTCCGCGCGGGAGGAGTACAGGTGCCCCGCGTTGTCGTCGCACGGAGTGCAGACGTTGCTGTCATGATGCTCCACGGCGATCCATCTCCGTGCCATTATGCATCATCTCCGTGCGGAGGATCTGAAGCGTTCGGATCGACCGGAGGAGCGATAGGAGCTGGAGGCTCCGGCTTGCTGAAGGAGATATCCGGCCACCCCAGATACTCCAGCAACTCCTTGGAGTCAAACCCTAGCGGCACGAGCGAGGAGATCGCGTTCGCTTTGGAGGTCAGCTCTTGGTTCTCCTGCTCACTGTTGTCAGGCACTGGAGATTCGTAATCCCACTCCAGCCCCTCCGTGGTCGATCCGTACATGGGGAGAATGTCGAAGTTCAGCCAATCGCGCCAGCGGTCGAGCCGATCCTCGATGAGCCATTTGGCGAAGACGTACTCGCCAGCTTCCGCGTTCGCCCGGTTGATGTCGTCCACTCCGCCAAGCATCGGCTTCGGATAACCGAACGCCTGACGCACCTTCTCATCGGAGAGAACAGACAGCTCCACGAACTGCATGTCTTTTTGGCTAAAGCTCGTGCCGTTCCACTTAGCGCCGGCCTCAAGGATCGCGACACGGTGAGCCTTGCTCACTCCTCGATGCGAAGCGTCCCACTGTTCACGGAGACGATCGAAGGAGCGATCGTCAAGCTCCTCCGGCACTTCAATGACTCCGCCCGGTTCCGCACTGTTCTCGAAGAACTTTGCATTCCATTCGGAAGAGTATTTGCCGCTGTCAAGATCGCGCAGGATCGTCTGCACCGGACCGCATCCACGATATGGGTCCATCGGATCGGGCATGATGAGCCGGCTGCACTCGTTCGTTTCGAGCGGAATGCGCTCGCCGTCCGGACTCGTGTAGACGTAGCCCGTGAGAAATTCCGTCGATGAGGGGATCGGCTTGAGCCGATCGGGCCGAACCGGCCACAGCTCCAGCGGAATGGTGTTCTTTCCGACCTTCGCATTCGTGGAAAGAATGTCGCCTTCTCCCACGAGATCAACGTGTTGTTGCACCATTTCCATGAAACGACGCCGATGCATGAAACTGTTTGGCCTATTCCACAGATCGACCATCGCGTGCTTACCAGCGTAAGGAGTGCGATCTTCCTTCAGCCCGCTGGCACTCTTGACATAGAGCGTCCAGTCCGCCTTGCTCGTCGCGGTCGAGAGACGCGACACGATCGGGAAGAGGATGCCGCTCTGTCCGTAAGACTCCAAGATCTTCACTTGGTCCGGGCCGGACACGAGACCAAAAAAGTTCACGCGCGAGCGCTTCGGCGCCAGCGGAACAGGAGTCTTGTTGCTCACGCGGAAGGGGCTACGCATTGTCACTCACCTTCGGCAAGGGCTTGTGCGGAACGCCCGGCAGACCTTCGCACGAAGTGGTGCGGCCGGCGGCCACATCGACAGATCGAGCACCGAGCGAAAAGAAAGAACCATCCTTGACCGGTTGAATGATGTCCGCATAGCAGTGCTGGCAGCGCGTGGCGCCGGGAGGAGTGTTGCCAGGAATGACCGGCACGTTTCCGTTTCCGAACTTCATCGTCCCGGCCCTTCTTCCGTGCGAGTGAGGAACGCCAGCGCGAACACGAGCACTCCCGTCACCGCCAGACCAACCGTGAGCATGATGGTAAAAGCGGCCAGGGAGAGGAGCGCGAAGGAGGCGAGCACGAGGAGCCACGTGTGCAAGTTCGGTGGCGGTTTCAGACGCTCCCAGTGCATAGCCCATCCGCCTCTGCTCAGCCCTGCTCGATCGATTGGCTCCCACGATACAGCAGAGCGCGCCCGACCGAAGTCGGGCGCGCCCATTCGTTGCTGTCGGTGCTAGCAGTACCCGCCACCACCGTATCGGAGGTCACGGTACGGCGCGACCTTGCCGGACGGAATGGCCGAAGGCCAATGAGAATCCGTGTGACTGATGGTCAGCCCCACACTCGAGGCCGGCTGGCCGCTGTAGGTGACGGTGTAAATCTTGGCGCCGGCCGTGGGGCTGGCCGTGACCATGGTCGGCCCGGAGCCCATGTCCGCGCACGAAGCCGACGCGGAGCCGGCCGCCACCTCGCCGAAGCCCTGAAACAGGTTGACCTGCTTGAAGGTCGTCACCGAAGGCGTGGCCCCCGTCCACAGCGCGTCCGGGAAGTTGCCGATCCACTCGGTGCTCCCGGGCAGGCCGAAGCCGATCCACCATGCGTTACTGGTCCGCTCAATGGCGAAGACGGCCTCGCTCTGGAGCCACGACTCCAGCGACATGCCGGCGTACGTGGTTGTGTTGGCCGCATAGTCGACCCAACCGCAACCGTCGTAACAGGTCTCCTGGCCGTTGACCCAGTGATAGACGAACAGGTGCACCAGATTGTCGCCGTAGGTGTACTGGTCACGTGTCCAGCCCACCTCCACGATCTGCTGCTCATCGGCCGACTGGACGGCAATTTCCGTCAGGCTGTGCCAATCGTACGTCGGGTTGGTGTACGGCTTGGCGATGGTCAGCAGCGCCGAGACGCCCGTGGGCGGAGTGGCCGGGAACTGCTTGCCGACCGCGTACTTGTAGTACGGCCCGCCCGGCGTCTTCTTGATCGGCACGAAGCTCGGAGGCGTCGGCGCGCCCTTCGCCGATCGAGCCGGGTTTTTGGCCGGGTTACTCTTGATCTGCTTGCCGTAGGACAACGGATCGCCTGAAGGCGGCCGGCTGCCCATCAGCCCGGTAGCGTTCGGCGCGCTGGTCGGCGCCGCGCTCGCAGGAGCCGGCGCGCCGGCCGTGCCAGCGAAGAGCAGCGACACGAGCAGCAGCAGCGCGAGACTGAACCTCTTGATCATTCTTCCTCCATCGTTCTGCCAGTACAGAAGCCAACTGACCATACCAGATCAACGCAGCAAGCGCCCCGACCGAAGTCGGGGCGCTCACGGGCGATGTGGCCGGATTGGTTACTCAGCGATCCTGGCGTACACGGACGGCATTTCGTTCTGAAGCATGGTCAGAGCTTCCGCGAGCGCCTGGCCCCATGAGGCGCCACTGTCTTGCTCGTTCTGAAGAATGCGCAGAAAGGCCTTTGTGTTCTTGTCGAGATGAGGGAAGGTGAAGCTGACACCTTCCACTGCGGAGGCCTGCGCGTCGGTCAGTCCGTCGGTCCGGAGGAAGATCTCCCCGACGAGGCAGGGAGAGACCTTTGCGCCTGGCGCCGCATAGTCCTTCAGGCTCTCCGGGAAACGCGGATCAGTGATCGGTACGTACGCGCAGCGACCCCCGATATTGATCGGGTTGTACACGAAGTCGCCACGCTCCTTCACGATCTCGCGCGCCGTGGCCACTGCTTTCTGAAGGTTCATTACGCCCTACTCCCTCTGCCCATCTCACTGGAGTCTCCAGCTTAGCAGTTCACTTCCGCACTGTCTAGATGTAGCGCACGCGGGTCTTAGCCTTCAGGTCTTCTTCGGCGACCACGTAGCGCATGGTGTCGCATGAGTGATCGTTCTGCTTCAACGGCTCATCCGGGATCGGCTTGCCATCGGGGCCGGGCTTCCAAATGTAGCCCGGTAGCTCACCGCCCAATCCGAGCGGCAGGCCGGCCTCCGCCACCTCTTCGTCACGATCAACGAGAGCGTCGGCCAGGAGGAAGATCCGGGGCATTCCGTCCCCCGCCAGCGTGAAGCGCTGCTTCGTTGCCTGGATGCCAGGGCTCACGGTCTTCTTGGCCGCGCGCGTGACCATGCCCATTTCCTTCGAGAAGGTGGCACGGTCTTCAGCGTCGTGATCGCACGTGATGTATTCCGGTCGCGGGTACTTCCACGTGACACCGTCTGCCATCGTGACGACCTGCATGATCTGCGCACAGTGCTCGCGTACGGTGCGCTTGGTGCGATAGATCTCGTGCTCCAGCCACAGCCGGCCGTCTGGATCGCGCGCCCATTGCTGCCAACAGAACGGATTCGTATAGCCGAAGTCAATGCCCCAGATGCGCGCCCACTCGCGCGGGAGGCGCTTCCTGTTGCTGATGTGAATGCTTCCGTCGAACTCGTCATAGATGACGCCTTCGGCCGCAGCCCAAATGCCGCCTTGAAGTCGGAGCCGGCGCACTCCAGTCAGCTTGTTGAGCTTGTCGAGATACGCCTGTCCCTTCTCGGTCGGCACGTACTCATCGGTGCCATCCTCTTTCTTCTGGCCGATGTCGAAGAGCTTCGGATTGTCCGTGTGCTTCGCGTACAGCATCTTCGTGGCGCCGCTGTCACATCGCAGCTTCAGCCAATGATCCGGCTGTTCTGGGTTACAGTCTGCGATGAGCTGCTGAAAGCTCGTACGCCCGTTGCGGAGACGTGTCGTGCACTTCTCCCAGTCGGTGGGCGTCAGCTCCGTTGCTTCCTGCACGAAGATGATATCGAACTCAGAAGACATGACCTTTGTGGGATTGTCCATGCCGGCAAGCATGATCTTCGAGCCATTGCTGTACCGGTACTGCGCCGGCTCTTCGCGACTGCCGCCATAGAAGGTGACGATGCCCATCTCGATAGCCTGCTTCGCAACGTGCTCGCGATAAGTGACTACTCCAGTACTGGAGAGCGATACGAGCGTCTTGCGCACCATGAGCGCGCGCAGCGCCGTGTCCCTGTGCTCGTGAGCTGCTGTGCAGCCACGCGGGCACTTGCCGTTCTGGAGGCACATCAGATGGAGCTTCCACAGCGCGGCATAGCTCTTGCCCGTACCGGCCGGCCCACAGATGAGCACTTCACCGCCGCGCTCATGCATGATCTGCTTAGCCGCTCCGCGCAGCTCAAGTCGCACCATCTGGTCAGTTCCCATGCTGGAGAGCATAGCTGAAAATGAGCACGGGACCTAAGCATCCCACACAACCAGTGCACATGTCAACTGGTTGAGCGTACAGAAAAGCCCCGCCGGAGCGGGGCTTGTGATCTGTCGGTCAGTTGATGAAGTGCGCCTTGTGCTCCACGATCTCGCCCTTGCCGGCTCGAAGCACCGCATCGATCGCCATCATCTCAAGCTCAGCGTAGGTGTTGTTCGGGTAGCGGAGGAGATCGAAGGTCACGCGAGGCGTGCCGTTCGTGGTGGTGAAGCAGAACATGATGGCGCGGGTACCGGCGGGAATCTCGTTCTTCGTCATGCCAGAAGTGTAGCGCCCACCAGTTCAGATTGCAACTGGCGAGCGCTACCAATTACTTGCTGAGGCTCGCGTGCTGCGCGCACATCGGCCAGCCGTTCTCGTGCTCCATGTGAACCCACATGGCCGGCTTCGCGCAGGACAGGCCTTCGAGCGCCCCCTTCGTCACGATCGCCATACCGCACTCGCCGCGCGAACGGGAGAAGCGCGTCCAGCCGGCGGCCAGGAGACGGGGAGTGAATCGATCTTTGATCGGCTGAAAGTAGTAGGTGCCGTGCTCGCCACTAGCGTAGCTCGCCAGGTTCTCGGTCGTGATGAGCACTGCGCGCCAGTCTTCGCGCCGGGTGCCGACGACCGGCTGTCCCTGTGCGTTCGTGCGCCGGGCCACGTTGTACGCCTTGCCAACCTCAAGTTCGTTGACGGGGATGCTCTTGATCTCGTTCTTCGTCATGCTAGAAGTGTAGCGCCCGCCAGTTCAGATTGCAACTGGCGGGCGCTAGATCTTTCAGCGAATATTCCGGACACCCTCGCTCAGCTCCACGAGCACCTTCATGTCGAAGTCGCGCTCAGCCGGTTCGTCGTGTCCGTCCATGTCGACCAGATCAAGGAGAACGCCAAGCGCGATAGCGCTGCGCTCGTCTAGCTCGATGGTAACCGCATGGGTCTGGCTGTCACTCTTGACCTCAATGTTCGGCATGTCCTGCTCCTCTGTCTCGCTCTTGCCTGATACCAGAAGTCTAGCCGACACCAGTGCAGATGTCAACTGGTCAGCGCTGACGATTCATCTTCTGCGCGACGCGCCGACGCTGCTTCGGCGTGAGCGGCTGGTCACCGGGGAAACGCTGCATCCGACCGATCTCCTCGGTCGCGTTGAGCGCCGCGATCAGCTCGCCCTTCGTGAGTTTGCTGCGGCCCCGGAGGTTGACGGCCGTCGCTTCGGCTTCGAGCTGAGCCTTCGTCATGTCCTTGCGCTTCGTTGTCATGCCTAGAGCTTAGCAGTTCAGATGCGCACTGGCTATCTGATGTGATGTGTTGCACAAAGCTTGTCAGTGCGCATCTGAACTGCTAGACTTCTGGTATCAGGCAAGAGCGAGACAGAGGAGCAGCCAAAGTGTTCACGCTGAAGATCACGTGCGAGACGGCCGCCGGCACCACGACCGAGAAGATCAAAGATCTGACCGGTGAGATGGCGCTGCTCATCCGCAGCGAGCGGAAGGCGGCCGAGCCTTTCGGATCGAGCAACCGCTACGAGATCACTCCCCAGTTCTAAAAGATCTAGCGGAGGCCAGTTGCTTTCCGCACTGGTCTCCGCTAGACTGATGGTATCAGCAAGAACGAGGAAGAGGAGCAGGACATGTCGAAGTCGGAGTACACGGATGAGGCCTACATCTTCGAGCTGAAGGACATGTGGAAGGCGAGCGCGCGTCACCGCCGCGCAGCTCTCGCGGCCGGCCGGACCGTCGAGGCCAACCAGCACGAAGACGACATGACCAGCATCGCGAAGACCCTGAAAGAGCTGGGAGTCAAGAAGATCTAGCAAGACCACGAAGGGCCGGAGCTGATCGCTCCGGCCCTTCAGTTCTGATGTGAACTGATACGTTTCAATTCACTCCGGCCGCTCCCAGTGATTCAACTGGCCGGCCGGGTGGAACTTCGCGAGCGGCCGACCGTTCGGACACCAGATGCATTCGGCCAGGGGAGGACGCGCAGGCTCCTCCATCTCCATGCGCCCGCGCTCAGCGTGCCAGATCGTGCGCCAGCAACCGGTGCACCCCACGTGCCAATCCGGCTCATCACCGGCAATGCCGCGTACGCGCAGCCCCTCCGGCTCTTCGCGCGGCTCGTCCTCCAGCGCAGCCGTGTCCAGGCCGGCGCGCTTCATCGCCGCGATGGCCGCTCGCAGCTTGGCCTCAGCCATGCCGCACCGGACAGACAGCGCCACATAGCGCTCATACTCCTCCGCGCTCATCATTCGCGCTCAGCCTTTCTTGACCCATCCATCTCTCAGTCCTTTCAGCTCTTTGCGCAACGCGCGCACTTCGGCGAGCACGGCACGGTCATCAGCTGCTTCGCTGGCGCTCCACTCGCTCGCGATGTTCGCGTACACCGACGCGATCCACACGAGAATGACGCTGTCCTGCCAGCCCAACCAGAACGAAGCGATACCGATCAACAGCCAGCAAGCCGCAAGCGACCTATGCACCTTGATCACTTGCGGCCTGCTCTCTGTTAGCGGCCTTCGCGCTTCTCGCGTTCGGCCCGTTCGATCTGCGCAGCCTGCTCCGCAGCCTCAGCCTCAGGGAAGGACTGCGCGCGCCGGAGACGCTGGCGCGCATCCGACATGCCCGAACCCTCGTTCTTCTCGTTCTCTTTGTCGTTGCTGTGCGACGGTTTCGCGTGCTTACCCATGCCCCACAGCTTACCAGTGCGAATGCGAACTGTCTAGCTCAACTCGTCTGGCGAGACGCCGACGATCTCCACCTTGAAGGAGCCGGAGATCTCCGCCTTCGTGGCGCTGTCCAGACCCATCAGCTTGCGCGTCTCAGCGTCGAACTTCGCGGCCGTCTCCATCGCGCGCAGCCGGCCCGTGTAGTCGCGCACCACGTTGTTGTTTTCGTCGTAAGCGATCGTGCCGTCCTTGCCCACGAAGATCGGCGCCGCAGCCTGGTCAGCGATCTCGAGCGCGCGCCGGGTCAGCTCCGCGTACAGCTCCAGCGACTCACGGCGCATCGCGTCAAGATCGGTCACGGGGATCGATTCGCGCACTTGCTGGATGATCTGCGCAACGCGCGCCTTGGAGATGCCGAACTCATCGGCCACGTCTTCATAGTTGCGCCGGTAGATCGTCACGGCGCGCCAGATAGAACCGTTGCGGCCTTCGAGCTGGGGATTGGGACGGCTCCCCCCATCACGATTCCCCATGATCATCTCCGTTCAGTGCAGATAAGGCGATAGGCGCCAGGCCATCCGGTCGCCTGCTCCAGTGTGCCACGTTTGACGAGCCGGCGCACAGCACGCCGCTCGCGAGCACCACAGGGCATCACGAGGCCGTAAGGGCTGAGGCCTACTCGACGCAGCAGCTCACGCTGCACCACTCCGAACATCACGCGTGCTCCTTAGCCTTCTTCGGCTTCCGCCACGACTGACCAGCAGCCGGCCATTCGTGCTCGCAGTGCGGGCAGAACGCCATCTTCCCCCGCCGCTCAATGTCCGCGTGCGCTCCACGGTCACACGCCGCCCGCTGCTTCTGCCGGCGCTCCTGATCCTCGCGCTTCTCCGCTATCTCCGTGAACCACTCCGGAGACACATCTCCTTGAGCGGCAAGCCACTCCTTCAGCTCCGAAACGCCAGCCTTACCGAACGGAGCATGATCGTTGGAGATGATCCACACGCTCTTCCATGTCCACGAAGAGCCCCCCACGTAGACCGCATTCGCTGCTCGATCACCGAGGAACATGCGAACCGCGAAGCTCTCCACGAGCGCCGTAGGCTTGCCCGTGGTGCCATGCACGCTCTGGCCCTTCGCGTACTGCGTCAGCACGTCCCAGCCCTTCTCCCGAGCGTATTCGGCCAGGGAGGTGACCGGCGCCGGCACCTTCTCCGGCATCAGCCGGTCCCGGCTGGAGACGATCGGTGCCGGGTGCGCCGCCCGCTCCACCATCGGCCGGCTGTCCGTGCCCATGGGGTAGCCCACGACCGGCCTGAGCGGCACGCCCACAGGCGATCCACCCCCGCCCGTGCTCTCGGCGAGGCAGGGGCCGCAGATAGCCACAGCGGCCCGCTCAGCGGTCGCCAGGGTGGGGCGCTCGCGGCACACCGTGCACGTCAGCCGGCGGAGGTAGCTGCCTGCGATAGCCTCGCCACGCTCCGTGTTCTCTTCCTCGAGCTGGCGCAGCAGCTCAGCCTCTTCACCGCCACGCAGCGGGATCGACTCTTCCTCGCTCATCCCTGCTCCCCCACTTCGAGCGGCCCCAGCCCACGGACCAAGATCTGCACTCCGGCCGGCATCCCCTTTGCCGCCCATCGCTTCGATGAACGAAGCTCCACGACGTTGCAATCGTCAGCGATCAAGCCGCTGCCCTGCAAGGAATCGAGAAGGTTGCGCTCCAGCTTGTCGACATCACCATTCGCATTTTCGCCGCTATTGACAGTCGGGAAGCGCGAGCACTTGCTGGTGACTCCGATCTGCTCAAAGTAGAAGGTTGCCTCCACGCTGAGCGCTCCCGCGTACGGCTTCCATCCCGGCGCCAGGCCAGCGTGCTTAACCTCGCGAACAATCTCGTTCGTCATGCGCATGCGCCACGGCTTCGAGAGTTCGTGACTCTCCACGAGCACATGCTTGCCGCCCTTTGTTCGCGCACCAAGGCACTTCAGCGAACCTTTGGTGCGCGGCCGGCCTTGCACGAACAACGAGAGCTTGAAGTCCGGCTTTAGCTCGATCATCGCCACTTGCCCACTTTCCGCTTGATCTTGGTTTGAATCATGGCTCCAAGCACGAAGCCGGCCCCTCCCGCGAGGAAGAGGCCGGCCACGCCATACACGATGCTCACAGCGGGAACAACCTTTCAAGCTGCTCGTTCTTCAGCTTCTCGGTCTTGATGCTGCCTTTGCGCGTGAGACCACCACTCTGGCCCACGTAGCCGGCATCTATCAAGTGTCGGTGGAGGGGGGAGCCGATCACGAGCGCCGGCTTGGCACCGATCGCGAAACCCGGAGCCGAGAGAAGGGCCGTAGTGATGGTGTCTTCACTGATCTGCGTCATGTCCATGACAGTACACGCCTCCAGTTCAGATGTCAACTGAGCTGACGGATCTCTTCCTCCAACACGCGAGCACGCAGACCGCTCTGCTCCCGCATGTAGTCGAGATCATCCATCATTCGGCTGATCTTGCCCTGCATCTGCCGCTCTTCAGCGAGCAGCGCAATCTTCTCGGCCCGCGCCGAGAGTTGCTGGAGGAACGCCTCCGGCATACGAGCAGCGTCCTCCAAGAGCGCCTGACCGTGCAGCTCATCGAGCGTGATCCTCTTCGCCTCGCCGTACGAATGAACGTCCGGGCGCTTCCACGCTCCGCACACAGTGCTGACGAAGGTGTACATCTGCTTTGCCGCCACGACAGCCTCAGCGTCCCGCGCCAGCACATCGGCCGGCACCACGTACTCACGCTTCCCCGGCACCTTCTGAGGGGGCTGCTCCAGCTTGCACTCAGAGCACGTCACGTTCTCCCAGTTACCCCAGAGAAAAGCTCCGACCTTGCCGCACATGCTTTTGCCGTCCCACTGGAGCGCGTGGACAACGGCCAGGGAGGGGACTACGAGGGGCTTGATCTCGTTCGATTCGGTCATGACCTCATCCTCTCACGAACCAGTTCAGATCGCAACTACCCTCTTCCCTCCAGCCCTCCAACCCTCCGAACCCTCTCACCCTCCCTCCTCTAGAGTCGGGAGGGATGGAGGGTTGGAATGGGCCATGAACCCTCCGGAACCCTCCACAGCCCTCCGATCTTGGTATTTCCGCAGGTCAGCCCTGGAGGGTTCATTGGAGGGCTGTGGAGGGTGATCATGAAAAGTAACCCTCCAGCCAGCCCTCCCTATACGGTGTACATGGAGGGTTACATATCAGACATTCCGATCTAGTCCTCTGACAAGAGCGTTGACAACCGGTACCTCCCCCCCTGGCCGACAACCAGAGGCTCGTCCGCCATCCCGTCCAGCTCTGCTGTCCGGCCAACCACGGCCGTCCAGGCCTTGCCCCAATCAGCCTCTGTGAGCTTCTTGGGCTTCGGATACCAGTGCTCGACCACGGCCCGCTTGTACTCAGCCTGTGTGCGCCCCACGGTCCCTCCCAGCATGTGCATGGTCTGGAGGATGCGGCGCTGGAGCACGGCACGGGCCGGCGCGTAGGGCTCCAGCCATGCCCCCGGCTCTGTCAGCTGCACGACAAGCGCCTCAGCGTCTTCCGGGCTCTCCGTACCGCTGGCCGCCTTGTAGGCGTCCCCAGCAAGCGCCAGGCTGGTAATCGGAGCACCGTCCGCATCGGTGCCCACCACGTGCTTCACGAACACGAGCGATAGCGGCTTCATCGGCTCGATGTCCTTCTGTTTCTCCGTAAACAGCTTGCCGGCCAGCTTCCCCGTGCTGCTCTCCACCTTCAGCTCTGTAGTCTGCGCGCCATCGATCGCGCTACTGCCGCGCGCGTCTCCACCCTTCCTGCCGGTGTGGTGCACGGTGAGAACGCAAGCG
>Ga0247761_1000033_pt1 | contig 20797 bp, 14 predicted proteins | sample UWRJL111311C4_FD_179915 | JGI IMG/M metagenome (GOLD analysis project Ga0247761, IMG submission 179915) | Plant litter microbial communities from Arlington Agricultural Research Station in Wisconsin, United States - UWRJ-L111-311C-4 | ecosystem: Environmental > Terrestrial > Plant litter >...
ATGGCCCTCTTTATTTTATTCATATATCTTTCATTTTGAATGTAGTAGCTATTTAGGCGCAAGCTCTAAATTAATAAATAAAAAAATGAACTATACAACTATTAGGAATATCGGTATTGATGGCAGCTACGCTGCCGAAAAAGGTCCTGAGGATCCCGATTTCCTACAATGATTTGTAGGATTCACGGACGCTGAAGGGAATTTTATTATTAACCGTATATTAAAAAAAGATGGGGTAAATATCTCTCGTTTTTCATTTATGTTTAAGATTGCCTTACATAGAGATGACGAAGAGGTTTTAAGATATATAAAGGATAAATTAGGAGTAGGGGGCGTTCGTCTTTATAAAGATGAATGTATATTTAATGTTACTGATCAAAAAGGAATTGCTCTATTAATTTCTGTATTCGATAAATATAATTTAAATACTACAAAGTACTTGGATTATTTAGATTTTAAGGAAGCTTTTATTCTTTACTTGAATCGTAATAAAGATTTAAAGTCTAGCGTAGTAAATGATAAAATATTATATTTAAAAAATAAAATGAATACCAATCGTGTTAACTTTGATAGACCTGAAGATTCTCAAATTGTTATTACCAAAAGCTGACTAGTGGGGTTTATTGAAGGAGACGGATCATTTTTCTTAAGAAGAGATACTTTAACTCCTGTGTTTTCATTAGAAAATGCCGGAGTACAACTCCCACTATTTGTAAAAATAAAGGATTTTTTAGAGAATTCTTTAGGTTTTGATAAATATTCTTTATATAAATTAAAAAATACCTCTACTATAGCAATAGCAAGAGTAAAAGCTAAAAGTATTAATAGTAAAAGTACCGTAACACTTACTGTAAAAAACATTAATTTTTTAAATAACTGTTTATTACCTTTCTTTTCTGATATAAAATTTTTAACTAAGAAGAGTAAGGACTTTTACGATTTTAAAATTATATGTAAAGCTATTTATGAAGGAGCATACAGAGAAGAGGACATAAGATCTTTAATCTTAAAATTATCAAATACGATGAATAATTTTAGATTGTCTACTTATAAAGCTAGAGAAGAATCTTTAAGCCAAGATGAAATATCAAAATTATTAAATGCAGAGTCTACAATTGAACATCTTTTAGACGGAAGAGTTATAGATAGATACACCAAAAAAGTACTACCTAGACTAAACTGTTGTGTATATGAAATATGGGAAGAAGATGGAGTTTTTTTCTTGGCGAATTCTTTAAGTGAAGCTGCTTCTATTGTGGGATTATATTCGGAGACTTTAAGTAAATATTTAGATATTGAAGTTTTAGATTCAGATGGTGTTTTCGTAGAAGTTAAAAAGTATAAGGTTAGAAGAGTCCGTGTATTTTCTCCTGTTAAGTAGGCCCGCACTAAACAAAGTTTTGTGTGGATAAAAAAAATTTTTTTTTGAATAAATAATTACCATTAAATATTATAATGGGTATATGCTAATTAGGAAGTTAATCATTAACAAATTGTAGCTGTGTACTTTGCTTCCTGCCTTACTTCGTAGGAGGAGAAGCATAAAAAATTTGTTATATTAATTAGTATAATTAATTTATAATAAATTTAATAGGGATTGAGCAAGATTATAATCAAACAATCCCGTACTTATACAAAAAGGTGAAATAACGGTTAATGGGGTAAGATACACCTAAAGACCGTCGGCAGTTATAAATGTCGCTACAGACTGGTTCACCAGGGTTAGGCTGAAATGTCTGTCCTAATGTACAGTCGGACCCTAGAACGAGTGCGAAATCGTAGGGAGGATATCTTTATCAAAAAAACACTACGCATAGTGGATAGCCTACCACAAAGGTTTAAAACTCCTGAGTAGCTAAACTACTCTTAATGTCTATTCCTCAGTATTAATTTAAAAGGTGACATTAAGGCTTGATTAACTAGGGTTGTTCAATGCTAATACCAGTATTGATAATTAGTTCTTTAGTTCATTTATATTCAATATCATATATGAGTCAAGATCCTCTAGGACGACATATTACGGGAAAATGTAGTTATGGGGATAAATTGTCAAATTCCGGGGACATCCTAAAGTTTAAGATACCAAGCATTATATGCAAATATATATGTGGCTGAAGTAATTACTCAGGTATGGTAATAATGCTTAAAATTTGTGAAAACAGAGTGGATAATCGCGGATCTAAATCAATTTTAAATAATAACCCAAAATTTATAATTGTAAAAGAGCAACGAGTAAACGACAATTGATTTGTTAATTCTTCTTTAATAAATTTAAGGTGTACTCTAAACGGTTTCGAGAGAAATAGTGTTAAATTTCAGGGTTATAGTCCTTGAAATTTTATTTTAAAAATCCCTTCTAAGCAATTCGATTATAAAACTTTTTCTACCAGTACTTTTACACCTATTCATCCTAGAGTTTTATCTGGTTTAATAGACGGTGAAGGTTCATTTTGTGTTATAGTAGATAAACAAAAAACCCGAAAATTAGGTTGACGGGTAGAATTGAAATTTCATTTAGGTCTACATATTAAAGATCTTAATTTATTGTATATTTTACAAGAAAGCCTAGGAGGAATCGGTGCTATTTACTTAAAACAAAAAAAAGATGCGGCTGATTTTGTAATATTCTCAAAAGAAGATTTAAATAAACTTATTATTTTTTTAGAAAAATATCCTATAATTACTAAAAAAGCTGCCGATTATATATTATTCAAACAAGTCTTAGAACTTGTAAATAATAAAGACCATCTAACTGTTGAAGGTTTAAATCAAATTGTTAACATTAAAGCATCAATGAATTTAGGTTTATCTGATACATTGAAATCAGAGTTTGCCGGATATGTTCCAGTTATGAGGCCTATAGTTAATGACCCTGAGAATCTAGAATTAGACCCTCATTGAATTTCAGGATTTGTTAGTGCTGAAGGAAACTTTGATGTTCGTATGCCATCAACTAATAGTAAATTAGGTCGTAGGGTTCAGTTAAGATTTAGAATATCTCAACATAGTAGAGATATCAAATTAATGGAAAAACTAGTTAAATATTTTGGTTCCGGGAATATTTATAAATATGGAGGTAAATCTGCTGTAAGTTTAGCAATAGTTGATTTTACTCATATAACCAAAACAATAATACCTTTTTTCGATAAATATCCTATAATCGGTGTAAAGCATATGGATTATATGGATTGATGTAAAATTCATAGTTTAATGGTTAATCGTTCACATCTTACAGTTGAAGGTATAAGTTTAATTGAAGAGATAAAATTAAGTATGAATACTGGTAGAAAGGTTTAAAGAAGTTATATAATTAGCTTATAACTTTTAATAATTACTTGTAAGATAAATTTTATTTTTTTTTGCATATTCCTAGATTTTTTAGCTATTTAAGTTTATTTACTTTCATGATGATCACTTTAGTAGGAGCTAGCAATTATTTATCAATGTTTGTAGGTTGAGAAGGTAATCAAAATAGCCTTAAATGACTAAATTTAAAAAAATTTAATATAGTTTATAGTTTTACTGAAAATAAGTCAAGTGTAAACAACATAAATAATAATTGTTTATTATTAGGATCTTTATTAGGAAATTCTTATTTAGAAAAAACCGATAAAGGTGTAAGAATTATATTTATTAAATGTAACGATAATGTCGAGTATCTTATACAATTTTATAATACATTTAAATATATAATAGTAGGTAAAAATAAACCTAATATAAAAAAAGTTATATTTAAAAATAATAAAATATTATATTATTGAAAAGCAGAAACTTGTTATTTAAGTTCATTTAACTGGTTGTATGAAATGTTTTATAAAAATGAATTAAAAATTCTGCCTTTAAATTTAAATAATTATTTGACCCCTAAAGCTCTTGCTACATGGTATTTAGATAACACAGATAAAATATTTTTATCTAATAAACAAAGTTTTTATTTAAATATTGAGAGTATTGAGTATATTATTAAATTATTACGAAATAAGTATAATATAAATACATATTATAAATTAGAAAGTAAGGGTAAAGTTGTTTTTTATGTGGAAAAAAATAGTCTGGATTGTTTAAAAAAAACTATAAAATATTTTTTTTCTTCATCTTTAACACATAAATTAAATAATCCTTATCAAAAATTCAGTATGTGAAATAATACTTTAAATAATAATAATTTAAATAAAAGATATTATTCTAGTACGGTTAAAGATATAAAATATACTATTAAGTATAAAAATGAATATGAATTAACTAGTATACAAAAAGAAGCATTAATAGGTATAATCTTAGGGGACGGGTTTTTAGAAAAAGGTAAATCTACTCATAATACAAGAATTAGAATAGAACAGTCTTACCCCGAAAAAGAGGAATATTTACAAAGTTTATATAAGCTTTTAGAGCCCTTGACTACTATGGAACCTACTATATTAACAAGAAATAACAAGAAAAGGGGTTCAATTACTCAATCTTTATATTTTAGAACTTTAGCTATGCCTTGTTTAAATTATTATTATGATTTATTTTATAAAGACAAAATAAAGGTAATTCCAAAAAATTTGGACGAATTATTAACAGCTAGGGGTTTAGCTTATTGATTAACGGATGATGGCGGTAAATCCGTTCACGGACAAACTATTATTCATACTAGAGCTTTTACTTTAAAAGATGTTGAATATATTCAAGAGGTTTTGAATAAAAATTTTGAACTAAGAACTAGATTGGAAGAGAAAAAAGAAGGTCAATGAGTAATATATATCCCTATCCGTCAAAAAATCAAGTTAAAAGATATTGTAGGTCCTTATATGGATAAATCTATGCTATATAAAATATAAATTAAATTTAGTTATAGTTAGTAATAATATGAAGATATATGTGGATATATTACTAGCAATGTCATTGAAAACGGTCAAATAAAGAGAGTTAATTTAAAGATCGTTAGTTTCTAAAAAAGAAATTACTACAGACTGGTCCAATGATGGGTGGCTAAAAGCAGCTGCTTAATGTACAGTCGGAATCTTGGTATTTAAGCGGCAAGTTCTTGTTTATTAAATACCCCAAGGCTTTATGTAAATCCTATTGGGTGTTAAAGTACAGGAGGTGTATTTTAACTCATATGTATATACCTAAAAGATTTGGTTGGGGTTTGTTCGTATCTCTTAGTTAGTTTCTGATTCACTAGAATAGCGGCTAATCAAAGTTCTATTTCAGCCTTTTTAGCTAACAGAGTTGGGGATTGTTTTTTAACTATAGGTATGTTTGTTATATTATGATGTTTAGGTAATTTAGAATACGGAACAGTATTCTCAGTTGCTTCTTATATTAATGGTAATGAGGTTATTATTATTGGTGCGTGTTTGTTAATAGGTGCTATGGCTAAGAGTTCTCAAGTAGGCCTTCACGTTTGATTGCCCATGGCGATGGAAGGTCCTACACCAGTTAGTGCGTTAATACATGCCGCTACTATGGTAACAGCCGGTGTATATTTATTAATGCGTAGCTCACCTGTAATTGAATATAGTGCTTTTGTGCTAGCACTATGCTTATGATTAGGGACAACAACTACGGTATTTAGTTCTCTTATTGGTTTATTCCAACAAGATATAAAAAAAATTATTGCCTATTCTACTATGAGTCAATTAGGTATGATGGTCCTTGCAATCGGATTATCCTGCTATAGCCTAGCTTTATTCCATTTAATAAATCATGCTTTTTATAAAGCATTATTATTTTTAGGCGCAGGTAGTGTTATTCATGCTGTAGCGGATAATCAAGATCTTCGTAAATACGGGGGAATGATAGATTATTTACCTTTAACGTACTCAGTTATGCTTATAGCTAGTTTAAGCTTAGTTGCTTTCCCTTTTATGACGGGTTTCTATAGTAAAGATTTTATCCTAGAATCTGCTTTAGGACAGTCTAGTTTCGCTGGAACAGCTGGATATATAATAGCCACTATTGGTGCAGTATTTACAACTTTATATTCTGTTAAAGTTTTATATTTAACTTTTTTATCTAACCCTAATGGTTCTATGGCTTATTATAGAATAGCTATTGATTATTTTAATAAGATTAAAAACTATAAACCTGCTCATGAAGGTGACTTTTTTTTAACTTCAACTTTAATATTATTAGCTTTATTTTCTATATTCTTTGGTTTCATTACTAAAGATATGTTTATAGGTATAGGTTCTAACTTGTTTGCAGATAATAGTTTGTTTATTCACCCTATTCATGAAATAATGATAGACACTGAGTTTGCCGTACCTGTTTTACTTAAATTATTGCCTTTTATATTTACTATGTCTTTTGGTTTAATAGCCTTAACTTTATCTGAATCACTTTTTGAATTAGTTGTTTATTTTAAATTATCTAGAATAGGTTATACTATTTATGGTTTCTTCAATCAAAGATTTTTAATTGAATTTTTTTATAATAAATATATTACAAATTTAATTTTTATTTTAGGGGGACAAATAACTAAAATGTTAGATAAAGGTAGTATAGAACACTTTGGACCCTATGGATTAGAAAAAGGTGTGGTAAAATCAAGTAAAAATATATCATATTTAAGCACAAGTCATGTAACAAATTATGCATTATATTTTTTAATAGCGTTTGTTATAGATTTATTCTATTTTATATTATATTTAAAATTAATACTTATTATTATATTATTATTATTAATGACTAGTTATAATAAAGAGTGCACAGAAACTTCATTTAGTAATATAAACTATAAGAATCATATAAATTATAAAAATGGTAATAAAAGAATGTTTTCTACATCTGCTACTTTATTAAATAAAGACAGTTCTGATAATAATTCTGAATCGTCAAAATCAGACTCTGATTCAGACTCAGATTCTCCAGAGGCTAAAAATTGAAAAAAAATGTATACTACAGCTAAAGAAGAAAGAGAAGGATTAAAAGATGATTATAGAAAATTAAACAATGATCATTCGGAATGTCAAGATAGATACGATGACGATCATCCTGCTACGGAGAAAGCTCTAAAAAAACTTGAAGAAAAAACTGAAGCGTTGAAGGCAAAAGACTTTGAGGTTAAACAAGCCAAAGAGGGATATTCAAAGGCAAGTGGTAAAGAACTTCCTGATTCTGAGGATGAGTGAGATAATACTCTCCCTCTAGAAAGAGGTCGGGAAGAGCATTATGAAAAACATAATCTTATTCAGAATAACTCTTCGGGTGAAGATAATGTGGGTGATTCTTCGGATGAAAATTCATCAAATAATAGTGAGTCGTCATCGTCATCTGGTAAAGATGAATCTAAAAATGATGATAATAATAATTCTTTAAATAATAAGCGTTCTAGATCTGATACTTTAGAACAAATGACTCAAAAAAATACTTCTTCAAAGCATCAAAAAACTGATAATAATGACGATATTATGGAGGATAGTGACGGTGAAAATGATGCTGATTCTGAAAGCGAAGATAGCGATAACAATAATAACGAAAACTCTAATAATGACAACAACGTAAGCGGAGATAGTAATAAGGATAACGAGAATAGTAATGAGGACTCAGGGGTAGGTAAAAAAGTTGTAAATATAATAGACTCAATTATAAGGAATTTAGATGAGTAACTTTTTTTTAGCAGCTCCGCAGAAAAATTATCATAAATTGACTAATATAGAATTAGCGTTGCACGGATAAAATATAGAATTATATAACATATATAGTAAAAATAAATTAAAACAAATAATTAAAAAAAAAATAAATGGGCAATTATTATTTAATATGAGTACTATAGTATAAAAGCATCAAAAGGAGTTTACGGCTCTACTATACTATCACGATAATACTAATTAAATAAATTAATTGATGTGTATATTATTAAAAATTTTTTTATAATATGCGGGTGATAGGTGGGTATTTTTAAAGCCTAAGCTAATCATATACTATTTTTCTATTATTTTATATGATTATAGATTAAGTGTTTAAAACATTTTTTTTTTTAATAAAAAAAAATTAGCCGATTAAATATAATAATATATTATAAAGTACTACATTGGAGTTTACCGTGGGCTAAGTTTTTGTAATTAAGTTTAATCATTTTTATTTATTTCCACCTTTTTATAAAATAAAATAGATATGAGAATATTAAAAAGTCATCCTTTATTAAAATTAGTTAATTCATATCTTATTGATGCATCACAACCTAGTAATATAAGTTATTTATGAAATTTTGGTTCTTTATTATTAGTTTGTTTAGTAATCCAGATAGTGACTGGAGTTACTTTAGCTATGCATTACAATCCAAGCATAGCAGAGGCATTTAACTCTGTAGAGCATATTATGCGTGACGTATCGAATGGTTGATTGATCCGTTATTTACATAGTAATACAGCATCTGCTTTCTTCTTTTTAGTGTATTTACACATAGGAAGAGGGATTTACTATGGATCATACAGAGCACCAAGAACATTAGTTTGAGCTATAGGTACAGTAATACTTATACTTATGATGGGTACTGGTTTCCTGGGTTATGTACTGCCTTATGGTCAAATGTCGCTTTGAGGTGCTACAGTTATTACTAACCTTATAAGTGCTGTTCCATGACTAGGATCAGATATTGTTGAGTTCATTTGAGGAGGTTTAAAAACAGTTGAACCATATTATGGTGACATAGTGTTAAAAATCCTGCTTATCGCTAAAAAATCTCCCACATTAGGCTTTGCATACGGTTTATTCTTGATTATGGGGGTAGCCTTATCATCAATTATTAGCGTGAAAATTGTAAAAACATGGAGACAATCAGCGGGGGTTAGAAGTATTTCTACTTTCGAAGCCTCTCAGAGATTACACGCAGGAGATCTATATTATGCATATTTAGTAGGTTTATTTGAAGGTGACGGGTTTTTTTCTATTACAAAAAAAGGTAAATACTTAACTTATGAGCTAGGTATTGAATTATCCATTAAAGATGTACAATTAATTTATAAAATTAAAGATTTTTTAGGAGTTGGCGTTATAAGTTTCAGAAAAAGGCAAGAAATTGAAATGGTTTCGTTAAGAATTAGGAATAAAGATCATTTAAAAAATTTCATTTTACCTATATTTGATAAATATCCTATGTTTTCTAATAAACAATATGATTATTTAAGATTTAAACGCGCTTTACTTTCAGGCATTATTTATTCGAAAGATTTACCGGAATACGTTAGAAGTAATAAGCCTATTAATTCCATTGAGTCTATTATTAATGCATCTTATTTTTCTGCTTGATTAGTAGGGTTTATAGAAGCTGAAGGTTGTTTTAGTGTATATAAATTACAGAAAGAGAAAAATTACTTAGTAGCTAGTTTTGATATAGCTCAAAGAGATGGGGATCTTTTAATATCTGCCATACAAAAGTATTTATCTTTTACCGTTGCTATATATATTGATAAAACAAATTGTTCCAAATTAAAAGTTACAGGAGTAAGATCAATAGAAAATGTTATTAAATTTTTACAAAAAGCTCCTGTAAAATTATTGGGTAATAAAAAATTACAATTTTTATTATGAATAAAACAATTGCGTACAATATCTAGATATTCTGAAAAAATAAATATACCTTGTAATTATTAAATATAGATTATGATATAATCCGAACAATAAAGAAATTTATTGAGAATAGTGAGAGTATTAAATATAAATTTAACATGGTGACTATCAACATAATGCTCTGTAAATAATGCAACTTTAAATAGATTCTTTGCATTACATTATCTTTTACCCTTTATATTAGTAGCTTTAGTTTTGATGCATTTAATAGCACTGCATGACACTGCAGGGTCAAGTAACCCTTTAGGTGTTTCAGGTAACTACGATAGAATAACATTTGCTCCTTATTACCTATTTAAAGATTTAATCACAATTTTTATTTTTATTTTTGGTTTAAGTTCATTTGTTTTCTTTATGCCTAACTACCTTGGAGATTCAGAAAACTATATAGCTGCTAACCCAATGCAAACGCCTGCAGCCATTGTGCCAGAATGATATCTTCTTCCCTTCTATGCTATATTAAGATCTATACCTAATAAATTATTAGGTGTTATAGCTATGTTTGCAGCTATCTTAGCAATAATGCTATTACCTATAACAGATTTAGGTAGATCAAAAGGTATGCAGTTTAGACCAATTAGTAAATTCTGTTTTTGAATATTAGTTGCAGATTTCTTAATCTTAATGAAATTAGGAGCTTGTCATGTAGAAGACCCCTTCATATTATTAGGACAATTAAGTACTGCTTTATACTTCGGTTATTTTATAATCATTGTACCCGCAGCTAGTTTAATTGAAAATACTTTAGTTGATTTAGCTATTATGAAGAATAAAAAGAATTAACTTGTAATTAGTTTAATTGAAAATAATTTGACTAATTTATCTTTTGTCGCTGGCACAGTAAAATAGGGAGTAATAGAATTATTAGTAGACCTAACATAAATAATAGTTATAGTACCCAAAAAAGATCTTTTCATAGTACTAAAAGCCTTCGTGCCATAGAACTTGTAGATACAATCAATATAATGTATCACACGCTACAATTGGTAGATGCACAAACTCTAATTTCTAAGGTTGCATTATGCTTAGAGATGGGTGATCCTACTAATCCTTGTGTATCAAAAGCAATTCAATTTTTATCGTGTTCTGTGAGGGATGGAGCTACGACAGTTTCTAATAACTGAGGGTTTAATATTAATTTACTAGATCCTAATAATATACGATCTGAAAATACCCTACAAGAAATTAGAAATTTGGAAGAAAAGATGAAATTTGGTGTATCAAATAATAATCAAGTATTGTATAATACAAAAATTTTTTATGGAAATAAATAATTATTTTATTTTGTATATGTTATATTATAATTCTTTAGCTAATATAAATGTTAATTTCATTTAAATAAATAAATTATGGGTTTGCCTTGCACTAATTTCCATAAAAAAAAAACTAAATAAGTATTTTTATAAAATACTTATTTAATCCTTTAAAATAGGTTTAATCGGAGAAACCGTTTTTAAACATATTTACAAGAAATGGGAGAAGCCTTAATTTTTGTAGCTAGCTTTTCATTTTATAATGAAAAAAAAAATTTTTTTTAGTTAAAGCCCATCTTATTTCATATTACCTTGGCAAATTTAAATATTATTTAGTATACACAGGTAGCCTATTTGCTTATAGATAAAGCCAGATACTCCGAATCTTTTTATTTTAGCTATAACCTTAAAAAGATTAACCCATAAATTTAGTTTTTAATACTTAATTAATGAAAAAAGGAATATAAATTTATATGTTAAGTATTAATCAATTAAATAGATTATTTTATTAAAAAACTAGTAAGTCTATGTATTATTTTAGGCGTCATAAAGAGTGAAAATTAATTAATTTTAGTAGACTGCCATTTATACGAAGCTGCAGCGAAGCAGCGAAGCATTCGATTAAAATTTAAAATATAATAACCCTATTTTATTAAGCTAATTAAGGTAAAATTTAGAAGCTATGTAGGAGATAATTATTTATAATTGAAGATATAATCCTACCCTAGGTAATATACTCTCAGTATAAGATACATAGTAGATTTATCTACTAGAATATTATTTATACTAAGGTATTATTTGCAAGACATTCAATCAAAGAAATAGTTCAAGGATTCCCTTCTGAAATAGCTGCAATCAAATTACCTAATTAAGTGTAAGAAATATTAATAAGGGTTTACCTGGCGATGGGGCGTCCACGGATATTTGTTAAAAGCACTTTCCGGCTTTTAAATTTCATTCATTTTAATGAAATTAGGAGCTTGCCATGTGGAAACTCCATTTATAGAATTAGGGCAATTAAGTACAGCTCTATATTTAGATTATTTTGTATTAAATGTAACTAATTAGTTTAATTGAAAATACTTCATAAGTTAAGGCATTTAACACCCAATTTAAATTAGGTTAGAAATTCTAATTTTTAATTAGAAAAATAACGGTTTCCAATTATCTAGTTGTCTGCTATTGTCTACGAGAGATTCAGAGTAAACTTAATAACAAAAACAAATAGTTGTATATACTATTAAACAATTTGAAACTGGAAATCTTAAACCTGTCTTTCAAAATCCTGATCATCCCTATTGTGAATTTTAAGTAAATAATGTAAAACCATAGGTCAGTATAATAATGCAGTTAATAGATTTAAAGATTGATACTCTAATGAAGATAAAGGATTATGAAAAATTGCAGGTTACGTTGTAGGGAGGTTACCTGCAGGAAGAGATTTATCATCAGAAAGTTAGAAAAGCCGTTAATTATGAACAAAAGAATGATTATCATTCTGATGGTGATTTGGGTTTATATGAATCTGAAAAGTCAGGGGAGATTTAAGTAATAAAGTAAATAAACGTGCTTTTGATCATAGAAAAGATATATAGGATATATCTGATTGATCTGAGAATAGTGATGATTCAGGAGTGGATATAAGAGTTACTACTCCTCCGACTAAATAATCTTCTACTACTACGGTTCATAGTACTTCTTCCTTTGATAATTCGGATAGCTTGCTTTTACGGAAGAAAATCTCTTTTTTAGATTGCGAGGATATTAATATTAATTTATTATTCTTAATAACTTTATAAAACATAATTATATTGTTAAACAATATATAAAATTTAGTAAGAATATTATTTTTAGTACTGATCCCTTAAAGCTTTTAAGTTTCAAATGATACATCTTTATTTCTTAATTCTAATTAAATAGATATAATAGTAAATAATATATTAATAATACTCAAATTTTAATTGAAAAGTTTTTTTACAATAAAGACTATTTTAGTAAAAAGATAGTAGTTATAGATTTAAGTAATATACTTATAAAGTATATCTTAATATTTTTATCTTGAATAAAATATTTTAACAATAGCTAGTTAAAGGAGCTAAATACTCCTTTATATGTTATAGCCAAAGATGTTTCTTTCAGAATAAACTTAATCAAAGAGCATTTAAATTAAATTTTAGTCAAATAATTTAATAGCAATTAATTATATTTAACTCAACTATTGAGTAAGCTGAAACCGCTAATCTTACTATTGTACTATATATATTGAAGGTGAAAGTCTTGAATTATTATATTAAGCAAAGTTATTAGAAGTTCACGCTTAAATTATCTGTAGATATGTAGTAAAGCATTATTTATGCAAATATTTTATAAATTAATTAGTTTTATTAAAACTAGTTTATAGTTTTATATCTACATAATAAAAGACTATATAACATATACAAATATTACGAGCTACTAATTTCAAGCTGATACTCGTTGTAAAACATAAATAATTTTTTAGATAAATAACAATATCACTACAACAAATCAGAATATATAATATATATTATGTGGATTATGAAGTAGATGGTTTACACTTTGATTGCAAATCTTAAGTAATAGGTTCGATTCCTACATGATCTTAAAACAAGATTTATTTAGATCTAGATTAAGATTTATCTATAATAAGTTAATATATGCTTATATATGACTCTAGGTTAAAACTTGTCCCCCTAGGATATTTATTATATAAGTATACTATTTCAGAATAAATATAATATTAATATTTATTCAAATATATTAATATTTTCTTATATTAATATATATTCCCATCTACATTAACAAAAATTCAACTTTAAAGGAATTATAGAGAATATTAGGATTAATTTATTGTAAATCTGTGGAGGAGAGAAAGGTACTTTAAAATTAATGTTTTTAATACTTTAAGTGATAGTTAAAATAGAAATTAATTTTTTTAAATTAATTATAACAATAAACCCCGCCCGCTTAAATATCGATAATGATGATGAACCTGCCTCCCCTTTAGAGATATCAAGCGGGGGGGTAACCCTGCTCCGTCAACCCAGAAGTATATCTATGGGAGTAGAGCGTTGATTTTTATCTACCAACGCAAAAGATATAGGAACGTTATATTTAATGTTTTCTTTATTTTCAGGGTTATTGGGTACGGCATTTTCAATACTCATCAGAATGGAATTAAGCGGGCCGGGTGTTCAGTACATAGCAGATAATCAATTATACAATAGTATAATTACAGCTCATGCGCTATTAATGATCTTCTTCATGGTCATGCCTGCATTAATAGGTGGATTTGGTAAAAATAAAATAAAAACTTTAACAACTTTAGCTTCTTCTTGTACCCCGGGGGAACAGGAAGCTATTAAGGAAAATAATGAAAAGGTTTTAAATTCATTACGTAATAAAATAGGGCCTTATTTAGCTGGATTAATCGAGGCTGACGGTTCATTTGCTATTCATGACAAAAATTCAAAAGCTAAAAAATATGCTCCTAAAATTTTCATAGTGTTTAGTTTAAATGATAACCCTTTAGCTGAAAAACTGTTGTCAATTACTAAAGTAGGTAAAATATATAAAAAAGAAAATCAAGGTTGCGTATTATGAAATATTCAAAATAGCGAAGATGTTATAAAAATAATTCATATTATTAATGGATATTTTAGGTCAGCGAAAATCTCTGAATTACACAAATCTATTATTTGATTTAATGAAAATCTTAACATGAATATAGAAATTTTACCTTTAGATTCTTCAAATATAGGTAGTAACGGTTGATTAGCAGGATTTTCACTCAAAAGATCTTCTTTTTCTGTATCTACAAATAATAATAATTCAAGCGTTATATTAAACTTTAAATTAAAAATAAATATTGTTTTAGATAATTCTAATAAAGTAAGTTTGTTAAACTGATTATCCCTTTTTTGTCAAATAAGTGAATATTTAAATACTAGCTTTAGTACTGAAATTAAATATTTACCTCACAAAAAATGTACATTTATAGTTTATGCTTATACACCAAAAAGTAAAGAAAAGATTATAGAATATTTTAGCAAATATCCTTTATTAGGAAAAATATATTTAGATTATATACTTTGATTTGAAATTTTCAAGATTACAGGTGACAAAAATATAGTAAATATTCAGACTAAAGCAGCTATTGTAAACTTAAAGTCTGAAAACTTAAGAAATAATTCACGAGTAGATATGAATAAAAATTTAAATTATTATTTACCTAATTTTAACCAATCTAACTTAAAATTTAGTGGTCAAAGATACTATTGTACACAAATAGAGAATAAAAGTTCTAATGAAAATATGGCTTGACTTTTCACAGGATTTTCGGATGGCGAAGCTAACTTCTATCTATCTATTTTAAAAAATGATAAATCGAATATAGGGTTTTCAGTCCAACTATCTTTTGAAATTAATTTACATAAAAAAGATAAAGCTACATTAGAATTATTCCAATCCTTTTTAGGCATAGGGGTAATAAATAATAAATCTGAATATGTTAATTTTAAAATCACTAATCCTGAAGATTTAAAAGTAGTAATAAAACATTTTGATAATTATTCTTTAATTACTCAAAAATGTGCGGATTTCCTTTTATTTAAAAAAGCCTTTTATATAATTAAATCAAAAGAACATTTAACTATTGAAGGGTTGAAAAAATTAGTGGCGATTAAAGCTTCAATGAATAGATGTAATTTACCATCAAATTTAAAAATAGCTTTTTCAGATATTACACATATACAAAGACCTTTAATTAAAGATCAAGAAATAAAAAATCCTTTCTGATTATCCGGTTTTACGAGTGCTGAGGGAAGTTTTTTTGTTTATTTTTATGAAGCTTTAAGTTCTAAATTAGGTAAAAAAGTTAGTATGCGGTTTTCCTTAGCTCAACATTCTCGGGATGAAGCATTAATTAGAAGTTTAGTACAATACTTGGGTATTGGTCAAGTTAATGTTAGAGCAAATGGAAATGCTGTTGATTTTAAAATAACTAAATTTGACAATTTAATTAACAAATTAATACCATTTTTTGTGTCTAACCCCCTTATCGGAACAAAAGCTTTAGATTTTGAGGATTTTTGTCGAATTGCAGAATTAATGAAAAATAAGGCTCATTTGACACCTCAAGGGTTAGAGGAAATTCAAAAAATAAAAGACGGGATGAATTTAAAAAGAAAATAATGTTTAACAAACTATAATTATTTATGTTTAGAGTTTAATTAAATAAATATTATTTTATTAATAAACTGATTAGAAGCGTAGCCTTTGTCTCTTTATACGTAAGGAGGAGAGGGTAAAACTTAAATCATTTTATTTGACTAGAATTAGGTCTAAGGGCCGGAGTATAAAATACTCTTTTTTTAATTCAATTTAATTTTTATATAGCTGACCTAAAAAATAAGTAGATTATCTATTTTTAAATAATAATATAACATTTACAGTTAAGTATTTTGCTTTGCGTGCTTCGCTAGGCGTACTCCTAAAATTGAGGCTTTACATAGAGCAATTAATTGATATAATGAAAATATGAATAAAGAAATTAAACCTTTAGATTTAGATTCTTCTCCTATAAGTAGTAATTCATGGTTAGCTGGGTTTACGGACGGAGATGGTAATTTTAGTTTAACATTAACAGATAGAAAGAAAAAAGGTGTAGTTACTTCGAAAAGAGTACAAGCTTTTTTCCGTATAGAATTAAGACAAAATTACCACAGAGAAGCTTCAATAGAACAAGGAGGTAATAGTTATTTTGAAATCTTAGATAAGATAGCTAGATACTTAACTGTAAATTTGTATTCTAGATCTAGAGAACAAAAAGATAAAATTTTCTATTCTTTTATGGTTATAGCACATAGCTCAGAAAGCCATCAAAAAACCATAGAGTATTTTGATCGTTATCCTTTATATTCTTCAAAATATTTAGCCTACAAAGATTGAAAATACGTAGTTGAACAAATTAAATTACGTGATGGAAAACCTTTAACAGCTGAAAATATACTAGAAATTCAAAAAATTAAGGCTCAATTTAATAATAACCGTAAAGTATTTGATTTTTCTCACTTAGATAGATTAGATAAATAAAGTTTTTTATAAAGAAATTGCCAAAGGTAATAGTAATATTACTCTATAAAATATAACTATATGCGGAAAGTTCCTAAAGTTTTATTATAGGAGTTATGAAAGTTTATACAATTAAATATACATAACCCTCAAAACTAATAAAATTAGTAAAGGATAATCCGCAGGAAACGAAAATAAAATAAAATAAAATGAAATTTTTATGTAGGATCCTCAGAGACTATACGTTATACCCCAAAAATCTAGAATTTTTGGGTGAAGAGATAGTCCAAATGTAATTTAACGATTACAGTAAAATGAATTTCTTAATGCCACTTATGGTAGGGGGGCCTGATATGGCAAATAATCGTCAGGTCCTCCTTTTTTCTTCTACCGTTGGTGTAGCACCTAAACCTTACTATACTAGTAGTAATGGGCCGCGTTCTGACTACAATGAACTATATAATAATTTTTGTTCGTATTTGGCTGGTTTATTTGAAGGTGATGGGCATATCTGAATTCAAAAACAGATAGGAAGTAAAGCTCATAACCCTAGATTTTGTATTACTTTCAGTTTAAAAAATGAGGCTTTAGCTAAAAATATACTCGAGATTATAGGTTACGGTTTTATTAGATATAAACCTAAAGATAATGCTTGTGTTTTAGTAGTTTCACCAATAGTAGGTTTAAAAAAAATTGTAAATCTAATAAATGGGGAATTAAGGACTCCTGTTTGGGGGCTTGGGGCGCCCCTACTTGTGATGGGAGTAATACTATCAAACTCCGGGGACACCTTAAAGCTTGTGGCACCAAGCAGTATCTGAAAGGATATTTGTGGATGATTTAATAAATTATGTATGGTAATAGTCCATAAGATGATCGAAAGAGAAATAGGCAATCGCGGATTTAAATCAGTAGCCACTGAAAAGGGTACTGTAAAAAAGCAACGAGTATACGGTAGTAGGGATGGTGGTATTGGTTCATTGTCTTTAAGATTTACTCTAAAGGGTTTCGAAAGAAATTATCAAATTAAAATCCCTTCTAACCAAATAAGTAAAGTTAGATTTTATTCCACTTTAAAGCCTAATAAGGCACAGTTAACTCTTGATCCTTGATTCTTAACTGGATTTTCGGATGGAGAGGCCTGTTTTATGATTAACGTATATAAAAGCTCTAAACACAAAGCAGGTTGAGGTGCACGAGCTGGATTTCAAATAGGTTTGCATTCAAAAGACGTACAGATCCTGAATAGAATAAGAGATTATTTTGGTGTAGGTAGTATTTTTGTAAAAGATGACCGTTGTGTGTATTATGTACAGTCTATTAAAGATTTGGACGTAATATTAAATCATTTTGAAAAATATCCATTGATAACCCAAAAACTAGCTGATTATATTTTATTTAAGATGGCCATTAATTTAATTAAAGAAAAGGCACATCTAAATCAGGAAGGTCTACAAAAACTTGTGTCTATTAGGGCTTCTCTAAATTGAGGGCTTACTCTTGCTTTAGGTGCTGCTTTTTCTAATATTATTCCTTACCCTAGACCTAGTGCTTCCGACATTGTAATTAAGGATCCTCAATGATTAGCGGGGTTTGCTTCAGCTGAAGGGTGTTTCTTAATAAGGATCGCTGAGTCAGCTACTCGCCTTTTAGGTCATCGGGTATTTTTGATTTTTAAACTGGGTCAACATTCTAGAGATAAACAACTATTTAGAAGTTTAGTTGACTATTTAGGATGCGGTAAGATTTATTTGGAAAATTCGGCAGTAGAGTTTAGAGTAAGTAAATTTAGCGATCTTACTGAGAAGATTATACCATTCTTCCAAAAATATAGTATACAAGGGGTAAAATATTTAGATTATACCGATTTTGTTGCAGTTTCAGATTTAATGCAGAATAAAAATCATTTAACAGTAGAAGGATTAGATCAAATTAGAGTTATAAAAGCCGGTATGAACAAAGCAAGAAAATAATTAAACGGAGTGAATATTGATATCTTTAGGGGAGAGCCTTAATTTTTATATGGCTGCGCTACGAAGCGTTAGCTCTCCCTTGAGTAAGCGTATTTTAGCTGAGGGTGCGGAGGTGGGAAGTTAGTGTGTATATTACTATTATACATGCGTACGCTTGTGTCAGGTTCACGATGAAACTAAGCATTTGTCTCGTACTGGGCTAAGGAATATCTCTTTATTTGTATGATAAATTTAATTACCTTGAAAATACATCAACTTCATAGTTTAATAGACTGATTAAATAAAAACCACAATACTCAATTCGAAAAATTACCTTTAAATAAAGGCAGTTTAGAAAATAATAGTTGATTTAGCGGTTTTGTGGATTCGGATGGTAGCTTTTCTGTACAATACACAAATACTGATAGTGGTGCAAAAAAAAGAAAGATTTCGTGCCGACTAAGAATTGAACAAAGGGTGTTAGATCCAACAACTAGCGCTAGTTATTTTGATATTTTAAATCAAATATGTTTATTCTTAAATTGTAACTTGTTAACCAAAACGCAAAAATCGACTAATAATACATACTATACTCTTGCTGCATCAAGTAAAGTATCTTTAAGTATTATAATTAACTATTTTAATAAATTCCCTTTATATACAAGTAAATACTTGGATTATAAGGATTGAGAACAGGTTGCCCATTTAATTATTAATAATAAACACCTAACCGTTGAAGGTATAAATGCGGTAGAATTTGTAAGAAGTCGTATGAATACTAAAAGAACTGAATTTAATTGAGATCATTTAAAGGGGAGCTTGTTAGATCCACCATTACATAAGAATAGTTTGTAGTAAGGCAAAGGGATGTTTACATACACAAAGCCGCTAGAGGAAAATAAATCAATCAGGGAATGCCGTTCTAATTTGTAAATTTTAGAATCATTATTTTGCTATAAGCACGGAATCTCTCGAAATTGGGTCACTTACCTTTTGTCTTGCTTTGCTTATGCAAGTAAGCAAAAGTAAAGATAGGAAAGAACCCAGTCAACAGATGTATAGACACCGAGTTGGGTACTTCATAGAGTAGTATCTTGTACCATAAAGTAAGTATATTACTGAACTCGTCGTAAAACTTATCCATACATGGGAGGGTTGTGCTGGAAACCTTAGTAATTACTTTACCACTGGGATCCTCAGAGACTTTAATAAAATTTCTTAGCTAGTTAAGATAACTTATTAGGAATGTATATAAAAAAATATACATTAATACGCAAAACTCCAACTATGCTAACTAAACTAGATAGTTAGTGCTTCTAATCCGCAGGATAAGGAAAGACAGTAGTTGGATGAAGACATAGTCCGTATAAGTAAGAAATTACTTACGTAACATATAAATCCCTTGAAAAACCATTCTTAGGTATATTTTATATTTAACTCTAGTTATTATTATAATTTTCGGTATTTACTTATCAATACAGGATTTAATAGTATATGCGTCATCAGGTGCCGGGGGTTCTATTGGTTCAGGTTCAGGTTCAGGATCGGGGTCAGGCTCAGGTTCAGGTTCAGGTCCAGGTTCTAATTTACCTAATCCATTTACTATTAATCCTACTATTAATAACAACGATACGCGTAATTTAGCTAATTATTTAAATAACTTTATGGGTAAAAGAATATATGACTCAGGTATTAGTCTTAATTTAATAACTGCCCAAAATGAGGGTACAGTTTATCAAAGTAATGTCTTTAGGTTTCTTACTGATGAAAATTATATCAGCTACAAAGTTGCTTCAAAAATTACTCCAGATATGGTTGATCACATTAAAAATTTAAATCTGAATATGAACGTACCTAACGCTTAAGGCGATGAGTTATTATAATCAACAAAAAGTATTAAAGTGTGTATGATTCAATATTAAATATTCAATGATTTCCTAG
>Ga0247761_1000037_pt1 | contig 20087 bp, 19 predicted proteins | sample UWRJL111311C4_FD_179915 | JGI IMG/M metagenome (GOLD analysis project Ga0247761, IMG submission 179915) | Plant litter microbial communities from Arlington Agricultural Research Station in Wisconsin, United States - UWRJ-L111-311C-4 | ecosystem: Environmental > Terrestrial > Plant litter >...
AATTATAATAACTTAATAAAAAATTATACACATTAAAATTAAAGTTTAGCAAACTATCGTAAAAATTTATCCCTAAACAAACAAATAAATATGTATGTCTAATAAACAGAAAATATAATAAATATACATTCCTGCACCTTTTCAGATGGGGTTTGACTATACCTTAAGTATTATAATCGTAATAATACCAACTACCGTCTAGTCGATTAACTGCATACCTAATACAAAAAAAAAATACTAGGTACTTGGCTGCGGATTACCTATTGAATTATCTTTCATGATTTTACCATACCGCGAGTCATTACCTGCGCCATAAGATGTATTACTACTCTTACTTGGTTATGAAAGCTTTAAAGCGTTCCCGACAATTTGATAGTTTATAACCTTAGGTTCACTAAAGTTTAGGCCGTAAGACCATAAAAAACTCCTTCTCTGTTAATAAAAACAGATACTTGATTTAATCTACCTGGATCGTTCTACAACTTAAACCTAAGTTATTTAGAATTATCTTTAAATTTAAATATATAACGGTTTTTATATGCTTTACCACTAGCAACATAATTTCTTAATGTACTTCTACTAAAACCATATCTAGCTGCTACTTTATATACAGATTCGAAGATTTTTGTAGTGTTAGTATCAGTGTCTAAAACTTCTACTACTTTACCATAAGAGACATGTAATGCATTCAAACTTATTTTTCTCTGTTCAACAATTAATTTACGTAATTCTAATTCAGTTAAGCCCGCTGGAGTTGCATCTGTTATTAATGTATTAGAAATAATAAAATGATCCAAGTAAAGGCTATTGCTATTTACGTGTTTTTTATGAGAAGAGTGGTGTATACCCAAATCTGCACAAAAAGAATTTAAAGAGTTACCTGAATAATATAAAATTTTATAGTCTTTGTCATATAAATAAATTTTAAATCCTTGATTTACTCTGAAATTAACTATTTTATGAGTATTTAAATTAAATCTTTTATCTAATAAAAAATACTGTTCTAAAAAACAATGAGAATATTTAGAATAAGAAGAAGGTATCACTATTACCTCTAATGTAAATGCTTCTAATCCTTCTTTTTCTATCATAGGCAATAGAATACCAGTATCTTTATTATTAAATAATGCATTTTTTTCAAAATATTGTTTAAATCTTCTTGCTAAATCATTACTAGATCCTACATAATTACTATTTGAAAACTTATGAGAAAAAATATAAATACCTGCATTACTACGTCTTGATCCCGGCTTACCTATTAATGTCAATAATGCTGGGTAAGTATTATCAGTTAAAGGTAAATCAAATTTTACACCAGGAAGAGATAAAAGCTTCTCTAATTCTTCTTGAGTTATAGAAATTTTTTGGTTTAATAATACACTATTTATTACTTCACTAGTGGTAGGATTATCGCTATTTAGATGTTCTATAGCTAAACTATTAGGACGATATTCTTTATTAGATATAGCTACACTAGATTTAAATCTAGATAATCCATTATCATAATATCCTTTCATATTAAACATCATTATATTTGGGCGAGTATTAGTACCCGTAATACGTACTCTATTTAAGTACGGTCTCAAGACAGATTCTCTTTTAATTGAGAATTTAAACCCTATATTTTTAAAAGAGTATGTTTTGTTATATAATAAGATTATAATACTTCATATACATACGATATCGTATGACAACTTTTAGCCAATAAATTAACTTAGGTAGAGGCTGTTGTAGTAACTTTAATCTAGGATTATTTTTTTTAAATTGGCTGCTTAAAATTTTTAGCACGCCCTACAATTTTTTTAATTCACTTAGTCCTAGAACCGGATTTCCCGGCGACTAGAGTACACCTTACAGAATATTTGTTCTATTTACTCCGAAGAACCGTCTACTCGTTGCTCTTTTACAAACTTTTCAATAGTTTGACTTAGATCCACGATCACCCATTCCTATTACTAGAATCTTTAGTGATATTACCATATCCTGAGTCATTAATCAGGCCAGATATAAAATTTCCTTTATCTCCTTGGTTACTAAAGCTTTAGGGCTTTCCCGGAATTTGGTTCTTTAGCTCATTAAATGAATCGCCTACATTCATTTTTTTTTTTAAGCATCACATTTAATACCTAAAGAGTTACAAGAAAAAGACGATCTAACTACATATATATTAGTCGCCTCATCTTAAAAGTACTGAAAATTATAAAAATACCACCAACGTACCCTACTATTTGGACACTTTTGAAAAAATATAACCTTTATAAGGTTTACCTGTGTCAAGATATTTCGTTATTTGATCCTTATTAGCCTGTACTCCTATACTTCCTAGATGTTTAATACTATTTGCAATACTAGAAAACTCCAATATTTCCTCAGTATCTACACTTTTTATGGTAATAGGTTTAGAAAATTTAGAGCGAGAAGTTGTTTTTAAGAACTCCGCTTTCTTAGACGAAATAAAATCTAATAACTCCGTAACACCCATAGAAGTAACTTCAGCGCTATCTTTGGGAGTATCCGTTATATGAAAGAAATTTAAATAACTTTCCCCTGTCTTTAAGCAATGATTACATGTTCTAGGATCTATACCTAAATTATTTCTTAGCAAATTCAGAGATTTGGCCGCATAATATAAAGTATTACCTTCAAGGTCATAGATATAAATATTCTTTCCTTGACTCACACGAAAATTCACTACTCTCTGAGTATTCAGATTAAACTTCTCATGCAATAAATGATACTGCTCTAAAAATAAAAAGTAATAATCTAGCTAGTGAGAAGAAGCAATCGGAGAAAATTCCTCTGGAATAACAAATATCTCTAAACTAAACTTATCATAACCATCTTTTTTAATTAAAGGCAATAATAACCCTGAGTTTTCTTGTTGAAAATGCTTAAAGGTGAAATACTGGTCCAATCTTCTAGATAAACTATTACTAGATCCAATGTACTGGCTACCTGATGGTTTATGAGTAAAAATATAAACCCCAACTTTTCACCCTTTAGTATGAGGTTTACCAACTAAACTCTCATAAGCAAGATACGTTTGATCATTCAAAGGTAAATCAAATTTAACTCCAGGAAGAGCTTTCAATTTATCAAGCTCTGCTTGTGTGATGGAAACTTGTTGATTAGCTAGTAAATCATTCAATACCTCACTTGTTATATAATCATAATTACTATGAGTAACCTTACGAGGAGATGAACTAAAATATCTTTTAAATGTAGGAAAGGGATAGCAATAAGGGGAACGAAAAACTTTAGGGCCCGATGGTCGATAAATAGCTACATTCTTACCTAGAATAAAAAGTAATAAGAATAAACTAAAATAATTTAAATATAAACCAGCTATTTTATAAAGAAAAGATGTTATAATACAACATAATAAGGGATATACTAATAACACCTTATTAATTTATAATATATATGTAATTGCATTAATCTTAAGAAAGCAAATTTCTTAAAAGCCGGTTTCCCGGTGCCTTAGAATACACCTTACGATATCAAAAATAATATCGAAGAACCATCTACTCGTTGCTCTTTTACAGTAAAGTAACTATCGACTAATACTGGTTTAGATCCGCGATAACCCATCTCAGGAATAAATCCTTTATCTTTAGTGATATTACCTTACCCTCAGGCATTAATGAGGCCGGATCTACACTTTCGGGTAGACCTTTGGTTACTAAAGCTTTAGGGTGTCCCCGGAGTTTGATTCTTGTACACTCACTCTATGAAAAGATTTACATTATAAAAAACTTTCCCTTCGAGAATGTATAACATCACCCGCAGTAATAATAAATCTAACATGAGTTAATTCAGGTAAAATAACTCTATTGTCAACTTCTAACATTCTTAATCCTCCTTTTTCCAAATCAGACTCAGGTACTATATATGAATCAAATTCTATTAATTCTTCATCTGTATTTAAAAAATCAGGATATTGATAACTTCAATATCATTGGTGCGCTACTTACTGTTAATAAGCAGTCGACTGTACATTAAGCACCCTAAAAAGGATACCCACAAGTGCCCCAGTCTGTGGCAATAAATAATAAGAAAAAAATTTATTTACTGACAGTCTTGTATTATTAATCGTTATCGTAATTAATAATATATTAACTGTTTTCACTTGCATCGCCAAAGAAAAATAGTATTTTCTTAGAGAATCCCGGCGGAAACTCAAAATCCGCCGACCAGCTTAACATAAAATTGGTCAACGAACTTTCGACTACCGTATATATGTTGAGATGATTGGTAAATTTTTACAATAATTTAATTTTCCGATTATTAAGCTACTTTATCGTAATACCTAAAGAGAACTCATTATAACCCTAATTTATATTTCATAGAAGGGTGTATATGTGGTAATAAAATTTCTCTTAATCTGGGTATAGATGAACTTTTAATATAGATAGAATAATTGTTACTAGGTTTTAAAGTTTGAATTGTACAATCCAAATTAAATTTATTCCTAAGTATTCTAACTAATAATTCAACCTCAGTTAAAGAAAAACAATTAGTTGCTATTCTGACACCTGGTTTAGCTCAACAACCGTCATCTGAAATTCAGATTGCTAAACATAAAGGTGTCATATAGTTTTCTAAATCAGCTTTTATAACCTTTTTCCCTTTATCATAGAACATTTCATGAACTCAGTTAAAACTCCTAAATGTAAAAGTATTAAATTCATATCTATGATGAATAGACTCTACTCCCTTGTGTCTAACTGTAATATTAGACATTCTAGGTTCTAAGTTAGAACAATAACCTCTATTGTAAAAAAAAGAATATAATCAAAATAAATATTCTTTATGCTTACTACTTTGTCTATAACATATTCTTGTTCCTTCTACAGATCTTCGATTAGCATAAGAATCCCCTAATAATGAACCTATTACTACAGAGATAACATCTTGATCATGTGGACCAATTCTGGATCCTGCTTTCATTCTATTGTGGAATGTACGAAATTGAAAATTATTAAAAATAAATATATTGCATGTTCTTTGACCTTTTCAGGTATTTACCATTTTATTTAATATATACGGTTTAGGGCCACCTAGACCCTCTGCTAATACTGACATTGAAGGATCGCTTACTTCATCCATAAGATATAATAATTTAAAAGAAGGGAAAGCTATTAATATTAATATAACTGCCGCTCAGCCTAATTTATCCTGCCAATCGTAATAAATTTAAATTTAAGACTTTTCATTTATATTTCTTTTAGTATTCATATTTCCTTTAATAGTTTGTAGTTTATCTAGACCTGCGACAGTTAAATGATCTTTTGATTTAACTATATCTACTGCTTTATTTCAAGCTATGAAATCTAAAGCTTTTACACCCAGTATGGGGTATGTTTGAAAAAAGGGCACTATTTTTTCTATAATATCCGCATGATTACTAACTTTAAAGCTATATGTAGAATATCTACTGTCTTTTTTTAGTAATCCACAATTAAAAAAAGAAATGAATTTTTGCAATTGTAATTTATCACGTAAATGTTGAGTTACTTCAAATACTATATCTGTTCTATATCCTGCTTTGTGTTCAGGGTTAGCTCTAATAACCAAAGAAAAATTTCCTTCTCCTGCAACAAACCCTGACATTCAATAAGGATTAGGTATATCTTTATTTATTATCCAAGGCCTCGCTTTCTGAGATATATCGGGAAAACTTTCTACCAGTGATTTAGATAAACCTAAATTCATACCAGCTTTAACGGATAATACTTCCATTAATCCTTCCAAATTTAAATGTTTTTTACTATTCATGAGATAAACCACCTCTTTAAAAAGTATATAGTCAGCTAATTTTTGAGTAATTAAAGGGTATCTATCAAAATGTGGTATTACAGTATCAAGAATATCCTTTATAGAATCTACTCTAAAAGTACAAGTGTCTTTAGATATAACTATTTTACCTTTTCCTGCAAAAAATTCTTGAATACTTTTTATAATTTCTAAGTCTTTTATATGTAAAGTTATTTTATATCTTACATTTACATATCAACCTGTTTTAGTTGTGTTACTTTTAAGTACACTAACTACAAATGATCCTTCTGCATCTGTAAATCCTGTTATAAATCAGGGGTCGATTGTGGAGAATTTGCAAGTTCTAGTTAAAGTTGAAAACTGTCTTTTATTTTTAATTTGTTTAGAAAGGATTTTGGCCTATATAGATGTCTTTCAGCATTCTATAAGAATACACCTTAAATAAGGTAAAATTTTACCTTACCAACTACCGTCTACTCTTTGCTCTTTTACAATTAAAGAAATAAATCCCGCAATTGACTTAGATCCGCGATCGCCTATTATCTTTCGATTATCTATATAACTTGTTACCTTATCTGAGTAATTACTTCAGCCACTCATAGATTTTCATCTATGGCTTGGTATTATAAGCTTTAAGGGTTCCCCGGAGTTTGATAGTTAAACCCGCAAATGTAACATCCCAAGTTACAGTTTAGGTGTTATAGTTCATATTAACTCTATAAGTGTCGGCCTAATTGACCTTTTATGTCATCGGGTTACATAAAATTGGTATTTTTTTTTTTTACAAAAATCTATTAAGCTTAATTATAATTAATTTACTCCTACAATTTATTTATACTAAATAACACTAACAATTACCCTTTAATTCATATACCATGAAAAATTTATTTTTATAACAATGGACTGCCCCCCTATTATTTTTTTTTTAGCTACCGCAATTAGCAGAGTAATTAGGAATAACTGATAAAAATTCTATTGAGGGGAAAATTTATATTTATTTTTAAATATTTCTCCAGATTTCATATATCTTACCACCGTGCTACCACTAATACCTAAAAAAATTCCAGCCCTTCTAGCAGAAACAAAACTACCTATCAATTTAAAACCTTCTTTATCGCATACTTCAAGTATATTAACCTTACTTCCTCGCTTAGAACTCATTAATAATTTAGTATTTTCATAATGTTTTCTACCTAACGCTTTTTGTCTCATTAATTCTTTGGCTTCTTCACTACGGGTTTTTCCATATAAGTGATTAAGTTCCCCTTTTTTTTTGAACTGAACTCATGAGTGCTTTAGTTTCGTTTGATAATTTTTTACCGTACCAGTAAGATTTATCTCCGACATAAACTCCTTTTAAAGATTTACTTAAATGGTTTTTAGTTTCTTCAGTGTGAGTAAAATCAATGGAATATGCTCCTGCAACTTTTAAAATATTATAAACTGGATTTAAAGTATCAAAATAATACTGCTCTCTAGAGGTTAAATCTGCTTTATCGCAATATTCTAAAATAGTCAGGGAAAAGTTTGAGTAGCCGTACTTAAGGAAGGCTCTACCTACTATAGAATTAGGGGATCTTTTAATATAGGCAGTATTAAAATAATTTAAAAATCTATTATAAAGGTTTTTTGATTGTCCAATGTAAAAATCTTTAGTTATTTTATTAGTAATCATATATATCCCAGGTTTACCTTTATTTTCTTCTAATATAAATTTTTTCTTAGATTCCATGTCAATGTAAACTTTCATATTTTTATTTTGATCTAAAGGATTGTTAATATTAATTACTTTAGACTCGGTGTTATCATTATTATTAGGCTCATTAGAATTGCTATAATACCTTTTAAATGTTAAAGATTTTATAACGATCAACTTTCGTACCGTCGACGGTAATAAAAGTGTCAAAATATAAGTACTTTCATACTTAACTGGACTATATCATATCATATAAATGATTTTCACGTAAAGTCTCTGGGGATCTTAATAAGATATTAAATATCTTTAAGTTCCTGCTGGTTGCCCATTACGACAGTATATACTTCGTCATCCTTCAAAATTTTCACTGAAAAAGAATATCTTTATTATCTTAATAGTATTTAAAGGCTTTAGGGGTTTACAGCATATAGTGAAATTAAATTCATAGTTGTTCTAAGATTATTTCATATTTATTTAGATGAAAATTTATATCTGTTTTTAAAAATTGTACCTGAATTCATATATCTTATAATAGTACTTCCGCTAATGTTTAAAAATTTACCCGCTCTTCTTGCGGAAACAAAACTACCTATTAATCTAAATTCTGAGGCTCCATCCGCTGAAGTATATTTTTCATATATATTTACAGGGTTTCCTCGTTTTGTACTCATTAATAATTTAGTATCTTCATAATGTTTTCTACCTAACGCTTTTTGTCTTATTAAATCTTTAGTTTCCTCACTATGGGATTTTCCATACAAAGGGTTAAGCTCACCTTTTCTTTTTGAACTCATAAGTTTCTTAGTTGCATCGCTCATTGTACGATTATATCAATAAGCTTTATCTTTAACATAAACTCCTTTTAAAGCTTTACTAATTTTATTTTTTGTCTCTTCAGACAAAATTAAACCTTTAGAGCTTCCACCAGCAATTTTTTGAGTATTATATTGAGGGTTGAGAGTATCAAAGTAGTATTGTTCTCTTTTATTTAATTCAGATACATCGCAATACTCTAAAATAGTTAAAGAAAAATTTAAATACCCATGTTTTATTAAAGCTCTGTGGATTACTAATTCATTTCGGCTGTTTAGGAAATTTAGGTTAAAATATCTTAATAATCTTTTACTAAGATTAACGGATTGTCCCACGTAAATATCGCCAGTAATTTTATTGCTTCACATATAAATTCCAGCCTTATCTTTATTATCTTTTAAAATTTCTTTTTTCATAGAAAAGGCATCTTCATAGATTGCAGCTGGAATAAACGGATACCTCTTTAAATTATCATTTAAATTTGAGGTAGAATAATAACGTATTTTAAAAAAAGATTTTTTTAGCGGGGTCCTCCCTAACAGGGCTACACCGCCATTATAAAAAACATAATAATTTAAATGATCATATCTATTCTTGGAATACTTTTGAACAGGCACACAGGTACCATGATTTAGATATTTATGCGAGATAGGTGATTTTGTGTTAATATAGCTTCTTATTATAGATAATAAAATTCAACCTACACCGAATAAGATTATTACCAAATAGTACATGATATTATCATGTAATTCGACTAATCCTTCCATTTGAGGAGTAGCACTATCTTGAAAATATATACCTCAAGGACTTGGAGCATCAAATTTTATAATCATTTGATTTATAAAATAGATCACGAAGCCCTATTTGTACTCTATATTGTTATTCTTGAATCAATAATACTATATCTTATAGTAGATTCTTTTTTTCATGATATATAGAATATATACATAACAAGTGTACTTATTGTACACCTCTAAGCTTATCATACTTTATTAGTATGATAATATACAAAAATTAAATAATATCTAATAAGTAAATTATTAATTTATAATATAAATTATAGTAAACAATAGAATATTTAAGGTTAAAACTTATTTATATAACTAACAAATTATCATAAAAATCCAGCATAAGCCGACTAATATTAAGTATAATAATTGATTTAACAATTATATCTTTTGATTTTTAATTTTGAGAAGTACCTGAATCACCTTTTGATTTTTGATCCTGTGAAGTACCTGAATCGCCTTTTGATCTTTGATCTGATAAAATACCTGATTTGTCATTTGGTTTTAAATTTGATGAAATACCTGATTTGTCATTTGGTTTTGAGTTTGATGATGAATTATTTATATTTTTATCCCACATAGTAACAAATTTAGTCCTTATTACATTAAGTGAATACTTAACTATACGTATCATAATGATTATATAAAGTAATTCAATAAATGTGGAAATAAATTCCCTTTCACCCAAAACAGAAGTAAATAAACTTACTATGTTAACCTCAAAATGCTGCATTCTAATTAAAGTAATTATTGAAATATAAATTAATAAATGTAATATTGGGGTAACAATTTTTTTTAGAAAACATCACAATTTACTTAGATATTTCCCTGGTACTACTTTTTTATTGTATATATTTGTTGGTTTTAAAAGTATTTTTAAAGCTCCTTTACCTGATCATCTTATAACCGATTTAATTACCTTTATAACTATATCCATGAAAGGTAACATAGCACTTTGCAATGACGGTAGTGCTAATGAAAAAATATATCTACCTTTACATAGTTTCTTTTTACCGCTCAATGATATATATTTTAAGTAACCACCTATAATAAAAGGTCTATGAGGTTTAGCTAAGTCTTTAGTGGGATATTTTTTAAAAAAACTATTCACTATGACGAAAGGATTATCTAAATCCGTAAGGTCTCTAGAATTCACTTTACTTCAAAATTGCTCATTTTTTTTTAAAGTAGAATATGATCTTTTACTTTCGTAAAGGTATGTTATAATTTTACCTCCCTTAGGTGGAGTAATCTTCCCGCCTTGTATAGAATTCTGTCTACTCTGGATATTTAATGCATTTTTCCCGATTTCAAATACAAATCCTGCAGTAACAAGAAGAATAAACATTAACACCCCTATTAATCCATATATCCCATTTGCGTAAGCACTAACTGAATAAGGGAATATTAATAGTATCTCTAGGTCAAAAAGTAAATAAAGTAAAGCATATATGAAGAATGCTATATTAAACGGAGATCTAGATTGTTGAAAAGAATGAAACCCACACTCAAACGCCGTATCTTTTTCTTGATAAGGGTTGTGCGGTGCTAATAGCAAATTTATAAATAAAAACAACAAGGCAATTATAGATACTGCTATAATAAATATAGACATACTACTCATTTAATTGCTGAATAAAGTTTGAGCCAGTATGGCCCCCATGCTTAATCACTCCTTGTTTATAAAAATAAATAATACTATTATGTTAGTAATAATAGAAATTGTAATAGAAAAAGGACTAGAGATAAAAACATTTCTTCCCTTAAGAAGTACAGATCTTATTAAAACGTTTTCTTTATTCAAAATTTTACTTTTAAAAGTAGAATCTGATTCGTTTAAAATAGGATTTATTTCATGTTCAGGATAATAGAAAAATATCTCTTTTATAACATTTAAGTAATAAACTGCCCCAATTACACTAGTAATAATAGCCACTAAAGATAAGAAAATATAACCATTATCTAACGCAGCGCTTAATATCATCTGTTTAGCAAAAAACCCTACCAAAGGTGGTATACCTACAAAAGAAAATATGGTAATAGCTAAACTTAACGATAATAAAGGATTTAGGTAAAAATACCCTCTTAATTGGGTAATTAATTGAATCACGGCCGTCAGATTTATCATACGAATAATTACATAAAAACAAAATAATGTCATTTTGTTATTCTCTACCCCTATTCATACCAGATTTTAATTTACGAATTTTATCTAGTCCTTCATTTGTTAAATGTCCTTTTACTTTCATTATATCTACTGCTTTACAAAAATCTGCAAAATCTTCAGTTTTCACACCTTGTAAAGATATAGTTTGAAATAGTGGAATAACTTTATCGGATAGATCTTTGAGTTTTAGAATTTGAAAATCTACTTTATTTTCTCTAAATCTTAAAAACACCTTACCACAACCTCAAAAAGTTTCTAAATTATTCATAAACACCTTATCAATCGAGTGTTGAGTAATTTGAAATCTTAATTGCACCTGGTATCCTGATTTTGTAGTTAACGATTTAGTAATTCTAATACTAAAACACCCCTCCGCAGATGTAAAACCTACCATTCAATAAGGATCTATATTCGAATTTAATAAATTATCACCCGGACGTTCAGGTCTTATTGCTGGAGTAATATCAGGAAATAGGGTCTTTAGTGTTGTAGAAAGACCGTTATTCATAGAAGCTCTAAGAGATATAATTTCATGAAAACCTGAAAGAGTTAAATGTTTTTTTTGATTAATTAAGGTAATAATTTCAGAAAACAATTTAAAATCTTCATATTTTTTGGTTAAAAGAGGATATTCATTAAAGTGGTTAATTATTACACTTAAATCTCTTAAAGATTGTACCATATAAGTGCAAGACTCTTCTTTATGATATATATTTCCTACTCCTAAAAAGGTTTTAATTTTTTTCAATAAATTAATATCTTTTTTATGTAATCCTATTTGAAAAACAGGTTGTATAGTTCAACCTAGTTTTGTTGTATCACTTTTAAATATTCTTACTGTGAAATTAGATTCACCATCAGAAAACCCTGTGAAGAATCAAGGGTTTATGTTATCTATGATTAAATGTGATTGACATGAATTAGATAACGGGTTGTTATGTAGAGAAGAGTACGACCTTCTTAATGTAATTAATTGGTTAGAAGGGGTTCTGATTGGATAGTTTCTTTCGAAACCCATTAGAGCATACCTTAAGTGCATAAAATTTATACACCTATGACCGTCTACTCGTTGCTCTTTTACAGATATCTTATTATCTGATTTAGATCCGTGGTATTCCATTTCGTTTTCACTTATCTTCTGTCTTATTACCGTACATCAGTGATTAATTGATCCACTCATATATTTTCATATATGGTTTGGTGCCAGAAGCTTTAGGATGTCCCCGGAGTTTGGCCATAGCTCCCAAAATAGAGGTTTCCCGGACCCCCGGGCAGGAGAATTATTTTTATCTAATAAAGATTCATATTCTTTATTATTAGTTATATAACGGTATAAAGAGAATCCTATAGTTATTATTATAATAAAAATATTTAAATTACTTATAGAATATTGTACTAAATAAAATATAAAAGCTTGAGTAGATTCTATACTAGATATACTAAGACCTAACAATATAAATCCTACATGGGAAATAGTACTGTAGGCAAGTAATCTTTTAATTCTAAATTGTGTTAAACCTACAATAGTACCTATTATTAATGATAAAATAGAACTTATCAATAGAGCATATGTTCAACTGAATTCTGATATGTTATTATAAGTATGATAAACTAATTCTAACATAAATATAAAAATAGAAATTTTGGCAATAATAGCCACAAATGTTGTAACTATAGTAGGAATTGCGTCGTACACATCAGGAGATCAGAAATGAAAAGGTGCTGCACTAACTTTAAATAAAAATCCTATACTAAATATAAGTAAGGAAAAATTTAAATAATATGACTTATATCAAGAAGTTAACCCAATAGTACCTTCATTTACATCCCCTATACTATTAAGTATGTATAGACCATCCATACTTGTAGTACCTGAATTTATATATAACAAGCTTGTACCTAGTAAAATAAAACAAGAGCTTAATCCACCTAATAAAAAATATATTAAACCTCCTGTGGTAGACAATTCAGAGTTTCTATAAATAGAACTTAGTAAATATAAACCATAACTTTGTAACTCAATAGAAAGGAAAATAGAAACCAAATCATTTGTGGACATTAAAAATACTGCTCCACTAATTACAAATAATAAAATTAACATTGATAACCAGATCCCGCCAAATTTTAAATAAACTGAGAGAAAATTTAAAGCTACTAATTTAGCTACATATTTATTACTACTTAGCAAGCTATAACGTAAAAATCTATACGACCTCAATGATTTTACATAATTCTACTACCTTGTATACATCTTCTCTTTAATTGTTTTTATTAACTCAATTCCATCTTGAGTTAAGTGCATTTTATTTTCGATTAAGAAAGATACTTGTTTAAATCTCTCAAAATCTAATAATTTTATCCCTGAAAGAGGAAATTTTGTTAAAAATTTAATTAGTTTTAAATTAATATCTCCATTCTTAGTTATAATTAATTCAGCTGTATTACGATTAGGATGTTCTCGTACTATACCACACCCTAAATAATCAACGAGTCTATTTAGTAACTCTAAATCTCTAAGATCTTGACTTAAACTAAATACAAGACTTACAGCATACCCTGCTTTTCTTTTCTCGTTAGAATAGACAGAAATAAAGAAAGACCCCTCTGCAGTTATAAATCCTGACAATCAATGTGGATTTAAGTAATTGGATAACTTAAACTCAGGTTCAACAGCAGGGGTAATATCAGGATATTCAGCCTTTATAAAGCTAGGTAACCCTTTATTTAGAATAGCTCTAAGTGAAAAAATTTTCAATAAACCAGATAAGGATTTATGTTCCCCTTTTTCCATAAGAAGAACAATATTCTTGAATACTAAATAATCTTTTAATTTGAGAGTCGCTAAATTGTATTTGTCGAAATGAGGTAAGATATATTTTATTATATCTTTTGTAGAACCCACAGTATAGTAAACTATACCTCTTGCACTAGTATAGATCTTACCGACTTTAAAGTAAGCTTTAATTTGAACTAATAAATCTAAATCTTTGGAATCTAATCCTATAGTAAATATAGGTTGTATTTTTCAACCTATACCTGACTTTTTTTTAGCAATAGAAACACTAAATGAACCATCACCATCTGTAAATCCTGTTATAAACCAAGGATTTAAACTAAAAATATTCGTGTTTTTATCAGAAGATTTAGGTTCAAGCAGATTTTTAGAATCCGTGTTGCGCACAGCTGTTGAATGTAGTTGTTTATTTAGAATTTGATTTAAACGGAAATTGGAATAAGAAATTCTTTCGAACCTTTTTAGAGTACACCTTAACATTGAATCCCTAATATATAGGTTAATGCAATTACCATCTACTCGTTGCTCTTTTACAATTTTAAATTTTTGGTTATTATTTAAAATTGATTTAGATCCGCGATTGTCCATTTTTCGAGTTTGTAGCTCGATAGCATAAGAGTCCAATACCCTCATATCACCTTTAGTCCACTTTAATCAGTAGAAGTGAAGCGCCATCTTTTGACTTGTTACCGTACGTGAATAATTAGTACACCCACCTTGGAAAATTTCATCCAGATTTGGTATCAAAAGTTTTAGGATGTCCCCGGAATTTGGCAATTTTCCCCTTAACAAATTATCGTATTGTAGCCCAGGGTATTCTATTATCTTCATATGTTCTCCCATTTTGTTAATAATTTTTGTTCTATAGTACAATAATTTATTAAAAAATAAATCTTTTAAGGATGAATATTCTTGTGTTCAAACCTTTCGTGGAAAAAAGCTCGTTAATTGTAATATTAATATACTAATAAAAAAAACAAAAATATGAAATGTCTGTGTTATATTAGTTACATGTAATAGACCTCCATGTAAACCTACACCTTTACTTATAAAAGATAAACACGTAATATCATGTAATATACAATATACTAAAGCTAGAATTGCAGCCCTATTAAATAAAATAGACATATCTCGTCTCAAAGCAACGGAAGTTGATAGCAATAAAGATAGTATAGATATTATTATCATGAAAAATTCTGTAAAAAGTAAACTTACTAAGCGCGTTACGGCGGACACCTCCGTAAATATATACGCATAATGCGGGCATCCGCAGCAAAAAAGTAATACACACTATGCGCCTAGCCTGAGGAGAAAGTCGAATTCTCGTCTTTAATGTATGAAATTAAGGTTTTAACCGCTAAACTACTCAAGCATATAAAGTAAACCTTTGGTTTATTACCACACTACTCCCTGCCTTTTAACAAATATTTTTGTATTGTATTATGTTATAATTCAGCCAGCTGGGACAATACTCTGAATTGAACAGAGAACCTACTGTGCCACATACAGTTGCTCTACCTATTGAGCTATATTATCCTTATAATATAAAATATTATGACTTTAATCCAAGTTAAATCTAAAATATGAAAAAAATTTAATGCTATATTTTAAATATTAATTATCTTATAATACTGAAAGTAAATTAAAAAAAAAGATTATGTTGGAGTGATTCGAACACTCAATTGTAAATACCAAAAATTTATGACTTACCCTGATTAGTCTACAACATATTATTAAGATGGGTGCGTACGAAGTATGCAACACCATCCTAAATATTAAAAATTAGCTTATACTAACCCTAGTCTTTATAATTAGAGCACTTATTATTTTTTAATGGGAATGCTGAAATAAACAGCTATTATTAGTAAAAGTTATTTAAAATAAATTACTTTGTTTTCATGTTTAAAAGGTTTACCATCTCTATATCTTCGTCGAATCGTCGCATGAGATGTATTAAAGAATTTTCCACATTTTTCCATAGAATCAAACTCATACAATAAATTTCCATTTTCATCTAAAACTGGAATTGACTTTTTTATTTTTTCCTGTATCCGGGAAAATCGCGTACGAAGTAGCCCCCTCTAAAAATACTATTCGTGGATTTAATTAAAACCGTACTGTCTGATTGTTCTTCATAATTAGAATCCTTACTCAATAATTCATTAATTCTTAAAATTAATTCCTCTTTATCGATATTATGATTTAACTCAATAGTAGTTAATCTATTATTATTCATTTGATTTTTTAAAAACTCAATCATCTCTTTTCCTTCCTCTGTGCAATGATAACCTAATTCTTTTAACTTAAAAATTAAAATGAAATCCTTAAAATCTTTTTCTTTTTTTAGTATTTTTCATATCCGGTATTCCCCGGTATTCCCCGGTATTCCCAGGTATTCCCAGGTATTCCCAGGTATTCCCAGGGGGGAATAGGGAATAGGGAATAGGGAATAGGGAATAGGGAATAGGGAATAGGGAATAGGGAATAGGGAATAGGGAATAGGGAATAGGGTTAGAAAAATAGCATGCGCCCCAATTTAAAACTAAAAAGTAAGGTATTAACATTTCAGATATAAAAATTTTTTTTTTACTAATAACTAAATTTAACATACCTCTATTACCACTTAACTGTAATTTGGCTACTTCTTCGTAACATCCGCTTAAATTGTCAAAATATTCTTTTATTTTTGACATTAAAACTAAATCTTTAGTAGATTGAGATCTTGAAAAGAACCCTCCGCATATGTGAACCTCTAAATCAACCGTAAATATTATCTAAAGTAAAATCTTATTTTCTTTACCTTGTACAACTTTAGAGTTATTTAAATTAGGAGAAAGAAAGGCTAAACTTCTAATATGATCAGCCCTTATATTTGTCACTTTATTTCTTTTTAAAATACCCAAAATGTTTCCTTTATTTCCTGGCGTTAAAAGGGTAATATTCGCATTCATTTTATTATTAAATCTTCTTTTCATTTTATTATTAAATATTCTTTTCATTAATAACGATAGGAGTCTAACTTAAATTAAGTTTCCATTTAACTTTAGTACTTTTGTGTACTTCAGATATATCTCTAATATATTTGTACACCCATTAGTCAACAACATATAAAATAAATTTAGGACAATACAATACATGTTAAAGTAATTTATAAATATTATTAGTTTATTATATATAAATCTCTTTTACAATATATGGGTGACAAGACTTGAACTTGTACGGTCTTTCTACCACTCCTGCCTAAAAGGAGCCTGTCTACCAATTCCAGCACACCCATTTAATGCCTAATATAATCTCTCGGCTAATTATGGTACAAAACTGAAACTTCGCAGAATGCGAAGTCTTTGTGCGGAGCACAGCGCGATGCGCAGAGCAGCCAATAAGTATTATTTGTAAAAGACCAGACTTGAACTGGCAACTAAGCAGCTTTAATGCTTCGGCTCTTCCGACTAAGCTACTTTGACTAAACATAGGGGAATTTGATTCCCCTGTATTTACGGCTCACCGTCCACACAAACTAGCTAAAACACATATTAGCTTTAATATCTCGTATTCTATCTAAACCTTATTGCGTTAAATGACTCTTATCTCTAATTAAATTAGCAACCAAGTAAAAATCCTTGAAATCCTTGTTTTTCTACATGAAAGGAACCTTCACCCTTTATAAAAGTTAAAAGTCAATACAGAGTAATTTTAAATTCATGAGTATCAGGTAATGTAAAATCGGTTCTTTTATAATTCATTCCTTGACGAATCATTTCTATATCTAATAAGACTTTTGAATTAAACTCTGGTGTATCTCCATTTCTCTGACCTATTTTAAACGGACCATAGGGTCCAGTCATTAAACCCTCCCGCACTAAAGACAAAGATTTGGCTACATATGTAACATAGCATTTAGAAAAATATATAAAATTAAGATATTTCGCGATATTAAGCGTTAAGCTCTCAAAAATACTTATTATTTGAATTTCCGCCAATTTTTCAACAATAAAATGAGAAGAGCTCCCTATCCCCTCGGGGGATACCCCTCGGGGGATACCCCTCGGGGGATATAGTGTAAACTCCATCTATCCCTAAAGTTCTATGTATAAATTATAATAAAGGAAGGTCGTATTTGTGCATTCCTAGCTCAAATCTTAATCTATACGAGACCGAATTATTTAAAGGTTTACAGTTAATAAGGAAACATTATTCACCATCTACTCAACCCCGTAGTTTCTCAAAGAAATCCAATCAACTCGTCTCTTCAGGTTTTCCCTTTTTTTCAGTAAAGATGCCGTTTTATTACCTAATTATTCTTACCTTATACTTATAGGAATAACTTTATTTAAATTAGCTAGGGTGTGTATTCCGCGAACTATAACTCCTTTACTTATATTAATATATTCAGGGTTTAATTACTAAAGCTCTAGCAGACGAGTTCACTAAGCCTCTAGTTAAGCAGGCGTATGTAAGCAAGGATGTCTGACTATGCTTTTTACTTTTGAAATGTAAACGACGGGGAACCATCTTTACCATTTATTCCTTGAACTAGAGAAATAGTTTTATCCGAGGTGCTCAAACAAGGTGTATAAATGAATTTAAAGCTATTATACTCGACTTATCTAGCACGGTGTTTTATACTTATTAGCCTTTCAATATATTTAATAATATTTATTAAAATAGTAATATATTGTTCAAAGTTCTCAATTAATAACTCTTGTTGTACTTTATTCATGTCACCCTCCTTTATAAGGGTTATACTATATTTATCTTTTCTCACCACAACTGTGATTGTATAATAAAGCTCTTTATCCAAATGTGAAGTAAACGCTCTAAGCATTTGTCTTTTACTAGCGAAGCACTAGTTTTTTTGGAATAAAGCGGCTAAAATACTTTAATCATTAAATAGGCCATCTTTAGCAATAAAAACTGTAACTACCCCCCCTTTGGCTGAAGGTTTAAGTTTAAACTTACTTGTGGGGTTACGATCTTTTAAATCTGTAACTAGTCTAGATTTATATACAAACACCCCTTCCGTTGACTTGTTAAAACTAGCGTCGTCATAGTAAAAAGCAACTAATTTAAAGGCACGTCCAGATCGCAATAGCGAGAAGCCACTGAATGTAGTTAAACTTGTTAAACCTCATAACCCAGCAGAGTTCTAACACATAAACCCAATAAACGATTATTAATAGTTTTAGGTTTAAACACATATGCAAATAAAGAGAAAGGCAATATATTAACTTTTCGAAGAATTAATAAAAATTTTGTAGCTAACGCGATAAAATTGGTTTTTTGGTCATGATTATTTATATATAGCGTATATTTAAGGGCACCCGATATCTCGCAGGCTTTTTTATACTAAAATAAGGCCCTAATTTTTTTTAGCCCTCACACAAGTCGCAACTTTTTTTGTACGTAAACATTCTTTAGTATTTACAAAGTAAAGCGATTTAATAAAAAAACTTTTTATCTACAGCCCTTAAATACTTAGCGAAATACATAAGATTAATCTTATATTATATTATTGCAGTTAAACTCAGCTAAAAAAAAATAGTACAAGAAAACCGAATATAAGTGCATTAAATTGAAAAATTGCTAAAATCTAAAAGTCTCCTTTTTGCCCAAGGAAAGAGTCGAACTTTCAACCAAAGCAGCTTCAATGCTTTGCTCTACCAATTGAGCTTCTCAGGCTTATGGAGATACCAGGGATTGAACCTGGAAATCTGACGTGCAAAGTCAGTGTTTTACCAAATTATACTATACCCCCTATATAAACCTTCGTGTATCTATTAAACGAAAATTATTTAATGTCCAAGGAACGTTCACGATGATTAACCAACAAAATTTGGCAGGGATATATAAGATTCGAACTTATGTCTTAATGAATTTATTTAGTCATAAAAGATGGCTAAAAGTCAAATGCATTACCTATTATGTTATCCCTTAGTATTAACCTTACAACAGCCTAATAAAATATTATAACTCTGGGAAAAAATATTAAACCAGGCGGCAGGAGTAAAAATATATTAGGGCTAAAAAAAAAAAATTAAATTTTTATTGTTA